>Ga0268284_1000056_pt1 | contig 107262 bp, 75 predicted proteins | sample saktaG_14_FD_190137 | JGI IMG/M metagenome (GOLD analysis project Ga0268284, IMG submission 190137) | Saline water microbial communities from Sakinaw Lake, British Columbia, Canada - sak_2013_06_06_40m | ecosystem: Environmental > Aquatic > Non-marine Saline and Alkaline > Saline ...
CTCGACCGCAACGACGGTGAACATCACCTGGTCATCGGTCACCACGCCCGAGGCCAGTCGCGGCGGGGTGAAACTCGGCTCGGATGGCCGTTTTCTCTATTGCCTGCCCGGCAACAACACACGCTCGTTTCTGCGGTATGATCCGCAGAGCAATCTCTGGGCGACCATGGCACAGCACCCCGGACTGGCAAGCCAGGACTCGACCGACAACAATACCGGCCTCGAATTCCGCGATGGCTTTTTCTTTGCCACGTTGCGCCACGCGACCATGACCGATGACTGGGGTAACGCGACCTATGGCATCTTCCGTTATCACGTTGCCGATGATACCTGGGTCGAGCTGCACAGCAACATCGTTGCGCAAGGCACGCTCTACGCACCCACCAGCACTAATGTGTTATACACCAACGCCGGCGCGTGGAATAATTGTCTGGTTACCTTGGGCTTCATTGACACGGTCTGCACCTCGATCGTCGCCGCCGGCGATCACGGTTTTCTCGGCGACACGCATCGCCCGTTCAGCTGCCAGGACTGCGGCTCACAGGGCAATTGGACCAAACGCTTCGACACCCACTGCGCCGCGTTTGACAACTATGTCTACGGTGTCAAACAAGACTGGAACGGCGGAACCGACGCCAGCGAAGGCGATGTCCTCTGGCGCGTGCAGAAAAACGACATTCGGACGGGGACGGCCATCGCCCTGACAAATCTGCCGTGGAATCCGGGCACGGGCTTGTCCTGCGTTTCGACGCCGGCGCTGCGCGCGCTGACCAAAAAAGATGAAGTGGTTGTCGTGCGCGGACAGGGGATTAACGCCAACCAAGACGGCTGGGGCGAAGCCACGCCCGACCTGGCCGTGTTTGTCGTGGGCACCCGCACGTGGCGGATGGCCACGCCCTTGCCGACCGACACCGGCTGGGGCACCGACATCAGTGAAGTCGGCGGCGAGATATTTGTCAAAGTGCAAAACGACACGGTGCTATACCGCGGCACGGCGGTTGACAGTGGCGGTGACACCCAACCGCCGGACGTGCGCGCCGATGCGCTCAGCTGCCCGGCTGCCGGCGCGTTGCTGGGCACCGGCATGCCGACCCAGATTCGCTGGCGCGTCCCGCATATCACCGACAATTACGACGGCACCAACTGCATCATCACGCGCCTGAGCGTGCTGCGCAGCAATGATGCGGTAGAAGTGGCGCTGATCGCTGAAGAACTGCCCAGCGCCAATGGTGCGGCGAACTGGACGCCGCCCGCCGCACTGGCCTCGAACAGCGTCTGGTATGTGATGGCGCTGACGGTGCGCGACCTGTCCGACAATGCGACCAGCGTTGTGTTCGCAGCCCAGGCATTCCGGGTCGTGCCGGCCGACACCCAACCGCCGATCATCGGCGCGGACGCGTTGCTGTTTCCCACGGCGCACGTGGAACTGTATGCGCAAGTCATGACGAGTGTGGTCTGGAACGCCGCCAGTATCACCGACAATGTCGACGGCATCAACTGCATCATCAGCCGGTTGGCCGTGATCAGCAGCAACACTGGGCTGGAGGTTGCGCTGGTGGCGACCGATGTGCCCAACCTGACGGGCGCCGCCGGATGGCTGCCGCTCAGCGCACTGCAAGCGCCGGACGTGCAATATGCCATCGCGTTGGAAGCGCGCGACCAGGCCGGCAATGCGGCCAGCAATACGTTCTGGCAGCAACCGTTCACGGTCGTGCCCGAATCGGGATTGCTGCTGTCGGCTGGCCTTGTGGCCCTTTTGATGAAGCGGAGAGTTGGCGAATAGTGCATAGCGATTGCTGAATGAAAAATGTTGAAGGTCGGCAAGCGTGGGCGTCAGCGTCAGCGCCGCGCCGCGCTTTCTTCTTGTGCTGCACCGATCACTGATCACTGATTACTGATTACCGGCAAAACGGGCAAGACAAGCCGTCCCAGATCGCCGTCTGCATTGCATTTGCCTTTCCGGGTCATGGTGTGGTATAATCCCCCCATGTAGTATACGCTAACAAGAACCATGGTAATTATTGATGAACACGACGCCTGACAACTTGATGGAATCACGAGTACGAATTGTGCTACGCCGGCACTTTCGCGAGATGCCGATTGACATCATGCGCGGGACGGTCACGCAGGTCAGTGCGCCGGGGTTAACCATCAGCGGCCGGCACTTTCAGGAAGTGCGCGACAGTGTCAGCGGCTTGTATGAGGAAAACCCCTTGGCGCGCCACAACAAAGTGTATTTCATCCCGTACAGCTCGATGAAATACATTGATGTAATTATGCCGGACTCGCCGGAAGCAGAACGCGCCGATCGGGTGGAGAACAATGATGTCCTCGCTGCGCCCATCAAGGAATACGTCTTTGCGTCGATAAAAGGCAAGAAGGCAATCTAACCCGGGTATGGCCCTGGCATGCTGGCGCAGCTTGGACGCAGTCTGCTTGACTTGGTCTATCCGCCGCGCTGCGTGCTCTGCCGGGCCGCGCCGGCAGATGACGGACGGGCGATCTGCGCTGCATGCGCCCGGCAATTACCGCTGCTACGCGGGGCGCAATGTCCGCGCTGTGCCCGCCCGATTCACACGCGCGACGGGCACGACCAACTGTGCGGCGTCTGCCGTCTGCATCCGCGCGCGGCGCTGGAACGCGTCGCCGCTGCCGGTGAGTATTATGGCGGGGTGCGCGCCTTGATCCACTTGTACAAGTACCGGCGCTGCCAATTCCTGGCAGCCCAGTTGGCCTGTCTGCTGCGCGATCGGCCAAGTGTGCACGCGCTGCTGGCCGACGTGGATTGGCTGGCGCCAATCCCGCTGCACTGGATGCGCCAGCGTTGGCGTGGCTTCAACCAGGCGCGCGAAATAGGCCGGTACTTGATGTGCAGCTTTGGCGTGCCGCTCCTGCCGGCCGGCGATTTCCGGCGCATTCGCCGCACCACGCCGCAAGTGCAGCTCAACGCGGGCGGGCGCGCGGCCAACATTCGCGGCGCCTTTGCGGTGCGCAATGCGGCGCGCATTCGCCAGGCCCGGGTGGCGTTGCTGGATGATGTGCTGACGACGGGCGCGACCGCCAATGAGTGTGCGCGCACCTTGCGTGCCGCTGGCGCCACCAGCGTCAGCTTGCTGGTTGTTGCCAGATAAAGGAATGAAAAAGATACTGACACTAGTGGTTGTGGGCGCCCTGATGGCCGCGGGGGTGTATGCGTACATCGCCTGGGTCAATGCCATGCGCGAGAAGCCGCATGAAATTCCGTTGGTGGCCGCGACCAACACGACCATCGTTTCAATTCTCGAGGAAAACGGGGCGATCCGCCCGCGCAACCAGGTCATCATCAAATCCGAAGTGAACGGCCGGGTCGAGAATGTCTACATCGAAGCCGGCGATGTGGTCACGGCCGGGTGCGTCTTGGTCGAATTGGACAAGATTGATCTGCTGAACAAGCGCCGCGAACTGGAACTCGATGCGCGCGAGTCCATGCTGCAGCTCGAAGGGGCCCAGCTCGATTACCAGCGCAATCGCGAACTATACCAAGCCAAATTGGTTTCACCGGATGTCTACGACCGCATGCGGATCGAGCGCGACTTGAAAAGCAATCGGGTTGAGAAAATCCGCTCGCAGATTACGACGGTGGATGACAACTTGCGCAAGACGACGATCAGCGCGCCGATGCGCGGCACAATCTATGATCGCGCCATTGAGGTCGGCGAGGTGGTCATTGGGGCCAGCTCGGTGTCGTCCGGCACGGAGATGATGAAGATCGCGGATCTGGATCTACTCGAGGTGCGGGCGCTGGTCAATGAAGTGGATATTTCCTCGATCAGCACCGGCATGCCGGTCATGATTTCGGTCGAGAGTTTGCAGGGCCACGCGTTCCACGGCTCGGTCGCGCGGATCGCGCCGGCGGCCAGCACTGACAAGCAAACGCAACTGCCCCTGGGCTTTGAAGTTACGGTCCTGCTGGATGCGCGCAACACCCAGCTCAAGCCGGGTATGACCGCCACCGTGCTGTTCACCCGCGGCGTGGCCAGCAATGTCGTGGCGGTGCCGCTGCCGGCCGTGTTTTGTGACAACTATGAAGTCGCGCCCTCGGAACAGCAATTCTACATCTATGTCAAGAACGCGACCAATTTCATCAAACACACTGTCACGATTGGCGTGCACGATCTGAAACATGTCCAAATAACGAGTGGCCTGACTGAACGCGTCATGATCGCGTTGGAACGCCCGCTGCCGGCCAGCCCGGCGAACGATCGTGCCGCAGAACCGCAACGCGCGCAACACTAATTCAACCGTGAGACCATCCATGCGACAGACTGTGACAATGCTTGTAGCCGGCGCGATGCTGGCCGTGCTGCTCGCCGGGTGCGGCACGATGAACGTGGCCGTCACCAAGGCGCCCGGCATCCAACTGGCCGGCCGCTACAAATTCAGCGTGAACTTCGACGTGCACGACCCGGACGGCAAGAAGATCACTGAAGAAATCATGCAGAACGATCTGGAGCGCTGGTACCAGTTCATGGAGCTGGTCAGCGCGACGCGCGCCTCGTTCGAGGATCGCGGCTATCAATGGGTCAGCGATCCGACCGAGCCGGCGGATTTCGTGGTGGACATGTGCTTCACTGCGTTTTACTCGGCTACGCTTGACGAGGAACGCATGAACACGCAGAAACTGGCGACCTTTCTAGTCGGCCGCAAGACGGGCGACATCTACCAACACTTGGTCGTGATTGCGGCACTGGGGCGCGATCCAAAGTTGAAATCCAGCGATTATGTGACAATCTGGGAAGGCCGGGCCACGGCGCAAGATGACCAAGAGGACGCGCGCCTGTGGGCCTTGCCGCTGATCGGCGATATTGTGGAAGCCTTTCCCGAGGTCGAAGTGCGCGCGCCGTAAGCCAGTTCCGGCGATCCCGCCGTCTTACGAATAGTGCGGCGGCGAGAGCTGTCCTGCGCCGCAATAGGAGCGGCTTCCAGCCGTCCCGTCCGCCGCTGGCGGGACCGCGTCTATCTTGAAGAGGCCGTGTTTAGAGCCCGCTGCAACGTGGCCAGATTCTGGCGCATGATCGTAAGATACGCGTCTTTGGTCAAGGGCCCGGTCACGGCCGGGTCGAGCAGATATACGGTTGCGCCGCATTCGCGTGCGATCGTGGCGGCAGCGCGCGCCGAGTATTGCGGCTCGGCGCACAGTGCGGTGACGCCGGTCTTGCGCACCAGTTGGATGGTCGCGGCCAATTCGCGCGGGTTCGGCTCGCTGCCCGGCTCACGTTCAATCACCGCCGCGATCCGCAGATCAAATTCGTGTGCAAAGTAAGGGAAGGCCTCATGAAACGTGATGATGGTCCGCGCCGTTGCGCCACTCAAGCCGGCCTGCATTTCTGCGCGCAAGGCCGCCAGTTGCGCGACATAGGCGGCGCAATTGCGCTGATACACCGGGGCATGGCGCGGGTCGCGCATGGCCAGTGCGGCGGCAATTGTGCGGACTTGGCCGATCGCCCCGCTGATGCTGACCCACACATGCGGATTGACGCCGTGCTCGTCGCGCAACAGATTCAGGCCCTGGCTGGCGCTGATAACGGTCAGATTCGTTGTGTGTTCGATGACGTTGTTGAGAAAGGACTCCATGCCCGCGCCATTGACGATGAACACATCGGCATCGGCCAGGGCGCGCAGCTCCGCCGGCGTCAGTTGATAGTCATGCAAGCAACCCGTGGTCGGCCGCGTCAGATTCTTGAGCAAGACGCCGGGCACACCATCCACGATGTTTAACGTGCTGATGTAGAGTGGATAAAACGAGGTGACGATCCGCAAGGGCGCGGGGTTGGTGGCTGGGCCGGCCGGCGCTGCGCCACGGGCCAGAACGCTGGCGCCCAGCGCCATCAAGCCCGCCCATACGCAATGATGGCAACGCAGCATACTATTCCTCCTCATGGCAAACACCACAATGCTTTCGCAACAGTAAAGTGGTGCGCGGAGGGAGACTTGAACTCCCAGGAGCTTTCGCCCACTAGCACCTCAAGCTAGCGTGTCTACCAATTCCACCACCCGCGCACGCGAGATCGGCGAACGTATATTGTACGGAATCAGGCCGCGAAAGTCAACCGATTCAGAGGAGCGCCAGGTATGATCCACCCACGTGATCGCTGCCCCCGCAACGCGTGCCGCAGCGCGTCGCAAATTATGGTAGAATTGATATATGAACATCCCGTGCCTACTGCGTCGCGCCTTCATTCACAACCGCGTGTGGCACCCGCTGGCTGTGCTGATCTGCGGCAGCGCGGTTGCCTTGGCGGTGAATGATCCGTCCTACAATGCTGATTACCGCGCCGCCGCGGCGGTGCTCGATACCGGCAGTGTCGCGGTCGTGCGCGTAACCATGGCGGCCGCGGATCTGTCGCACATGCTGACCGATGTCAACACCAATATCTACTATCTGTGCAGCATCCAGTTCAGCAATCAGTTGGTTGCGCTCGAGACGGTCAGCAACGTTGCCATCCGCTTGCGCGGCAATACCTCGCGCACCGCAACCAAAAAATCATACAAGCTCTCTTTCAATGAATATGTGCCCGGACGCAAGTTTCACGGCCTGCGCAAACTGAATGTGAATGGCGAACACAATGATCCGTCCATCATGCGCTCGGGGCTGTGCTGGCATCTGTTCGATCAAGTGCGTATTCCGCATTCGCGCGCGGCTCACGCGGAATTGTACATTAACGATCAGCTCTTTGGGTTGTTTGCCAACATCGAGCAGGTGGACGATGAGTTTTTGCAGGCCTGGTTCGGCTCCGACGCCGGCAATCTGTTCAAGTGCCTGTACCAAGGCGCGCCGGCGGAGTTGATCTATCGCGCCGACGGCCGCTATGACCTTGTCGGCAACGGCACCACCTATGTCCTCGAGACCAATGAAGCCTCAAACGATTTTCGCGACTTCGCCCAGTTCGTTGCCTTGGTCAACACGAGCGCGATTGCGAATCTGCCCGCCGCGCTCGAGCCGCTGTTCAATGTCGAGGATTTCTTGCGCTGGATGGCGCTCAGCGCCCTGTATGGCAGTTGGGATGATTACCGCTATCTCGCCAATAATTTTTATTTGTACCACGATCCCCGCGCGGGCCGCTTCCAGTTTATTCCCTATGATTACGACAACACCCTCGGCATTGATTTCTTCGGCATCAACTGGGCCACGCGCACGCTGAACAGTTGGGACAGCAGTCCGCGCCCGCTCTCAACCCGCATTCTGCAAGTACCGCGCTATCGCCGCCGCTATAATCAATTCCTGGCCGACTTCAGCGCGAACGTGTTCGCCCTGTCCAACGTCAGCCCGCGCGCCGTGGCCATGAAGACCATCATACAGACTGCCGCCCAACGTGACTATGCCAGCGTTGCGCACGATTGGGGCTTTAACCTGGCCAGCTTTAATGCGGCGCTCACTGCGCCCACGTCGTACAGCACCGCCAATCACGTCACCTTCGGCGTGCTGCCGTTTGTCAGCACCCGCGTGGCGCGCGTCGAGAGCCAACTCGATCCAATGATTCTGGGCTTGAATGAAGTGCTCAGCTCGAACATCACCAGTGTGACCGACGAGGGCGGCCGGCATGTTGCCTGGCTCGAACTGTACAATCCGCGCCAGACCGCGGTGTCGCTCAGCGGATTGCATTTGACCGATACTCCCGCGTTGCCGACCAAATGGGCGCTGCCGGCTACCAATGTGCCCGCGCGCGGCTTCCTGTTGCTGTGGCTCGATGGCCATCCCGAGCGTGGCGCGCTGCATGCCCCCTTCGGCGTCGGCGCCGCGCCGTTCCTGCAATTGCGCATCAATACGACCAACGTGCTCGACCAACTGCAGGCGCCGGCGCTCAGCGCGGATCACAGCTATGGAACCTATCTCGATTTCGGCAGTGGCGCGCGCACGTTCATCACCCCGACACCACGCGCCGAAAATCTGTTGCTGCCCGCGCCGGTGCCCGCCCTGCTCATCAATGAATTTCAGGCGGATAACAAGACCACGATCACCAATCCGGCCAATGGCAGTTGTGATGACTGGATCGAGCTCTGGAATATCGGCGCCACGCCGGTTGATCTGCTCGACCTGTATCTGTCGGACAATGCAGCGACGCCGACCAAGTGGCGTTGCCCGAGCTCACTGCCGCTGGCGCCGGGCCAACATTTATTGCTCTGGGCGGATGGCGAACCGGCCTACGGGCCGCAACATTTGTCGTTCAAACTCAGTGCGGATGGCGAGGAACTCCTGCTGGTCGCCAGTGACGGCACCAATGTGCTTGACGCCGTCCAATTCGGCACGCAAGCCGCGGATATCTCAAGCGGACGCTATCCCGACGGCGCCGGCGGCGCGCGCAGCAATGCGGCCTTTCAAACCATGGTGCCGACGCCCGGTAAGACTAACGTACCCGAGCCGGCGGCGGGTCTGTTCTTAGTCGCCTTCTTTGTGCGCCGCGCTGTCAAGGTGGGAGCGGCCTCCGTGCCGTGAATCTGAGCAGAATTGTCTCACCGCAATAATAACATTGCAAGGTGGCCTGCGGCATCGCCTGCCTAATCGTCAATCACATTTAGGAACGCCTTCAGCTTGTCGCCGAGGTGACGCGCGAGGTCCCTTTCTTGGTCGTGTCAAGCGCGACGGCATTGCCGCCGATTGCATCGGCGGCTATGCTGCCAAGGCGGGTGAGCGCCACGGCGTCTGTGTCTGAATCTTTTCCTTAGCGCGCTATGCGCTGCATGGCATGTTCACCCACGGCGCCTGTCTGCCGTACCCGACACAGGCAGGTTGTGCATCTGCCCGCAACTCGCCCAGCTCCGCGTTCATTGCCAGTCATGATTGGCTTACACTTATGCGGTGTTGCGAGTCGCCGAATCTGGGCCTCAAAAGCCCCTTGCAATCCTGAAAACAATATGCCATAATGACTACAGCGTAGCAAAGACATCGTGTCCGGGAAACCGGTGGCGATACACAAAACCTTATACAACAAGATGATTTCAGCCTGTGACGAGATGCAATGCACGTACTGGTGTTTCATGTTAATCAGCACTATTATGGCATACCGCTTGAACACGTTGATTGCATAGTTCCCGCCGTGGCAATCACGCCTGTGCCGGAATCGCCGCTTACAACGCTGGGCGTGATTAATGTGCATGGCACAGTGATGCCCGTAACCAGCGCGCGCCGGTTGTTTGGCCATCCCGACCGGGAACTGTGTCAAGCGGATCAGATGATTGTCATAGCGAGGCCGTCACCGCATGTTCTGCTGGTGGATGACGTTGCAGCAGTTGTTGAATATGCGCCGCAAGACGTTACACCCCCTGAACCGGGCGTGCATGCGCACGGTTTAATTAGCGGCATTCTTCGTCACGACAACGAATTAATCTTGTTACTCACCTAATCCCGGCGGGCATGCTTTCAACGGTTATGATACCCGTGTGCCAAATCAAGGCGGCGCCACTCCTGCAACTGACGCCTGCGCAGGCAAATGATGTCAGTGTGTTGATTGCGCGCACCATGGGATTGCACTTTCCGGCAGAGCGCCAGCGTGAGCTTGAAAGCGGCATGCGTTCGGCTGCGCGCACGCTGGGCTTCGGAAACGATGTGGCCGTGTTGTGCGCGTGGTTGCTGTCTGCGCCACTAACAAAAGAACAACTACGCGTACTTACAGAACATCTGACTATTGGTGAAACCTACTTCTTTCGCTATCGCGAACAGTTTGAATTCCTTGAAAAATGTATCCTGCCGGAAGTGATTGAACGCCGCCGTAAGGATAAATGTCTGCGCATCTGGAGCGCCGGATGCAGCACCGGCGAAGAAGCGTATTCACTGGCAATTGCGCTGCAACGCAGTATGCCACAGTGGAAAGAATGGCATCTGACTATCCTGGCCACCGACCTGAATGCCGCGGCCATTCGAAAAGCAACTGAGGCGCACTACGGCGAATGGTCGTTCCGTGACGCGCCGCCATGGTTGAAAAGCACCTACTTTACGCATGGCACTTCGGATAAACTGCGGGTGGTTGATGCGGTGCGGCACATGGTCACATTTTCCACCATAAATCTGATTGCTGATCCGTACCCATCGCTGCTCAATAATACGACCGCGTTGGACATTATCCTGTGCCGCAACGTCATGATGTACTTTGCCCAAGAGCAGATGAACCATGTGCTGGCGCGCTTGTATCTTTGTTTGTCTGAAGGCGGCTGGCTGCTCGTCGGGCCAACCGATGTGTTTGGTGTGCAGCGCGCCCCCGTTCCCTTTGCTGAATCAGACCAGCTGACCTGCTTCAAAAAAACATCCGCAGTGCCGCCGGCCGCGACACTGCTGATGCCGCACACTGCACAGGCTGCTGCGCATCCGCATCCGCCACGCCGTGCTGTGTATGCGCCCACCCCCGCCGCGCAGCACGACACGCAGGAATCACTGGCGCAAGCAGTGGTAGCCGCGGAAGCCGCGCTGGCGTGCGGGAAATTTGATGAAGTGTGCGCGTTGCTGAAACCGCAGGTGTCCGCCGCGCGCGCGCATCGCGGCGAAGCATATTGCACCGCCTTGGCGCTGCTGGCGCGCGCATCCGCCAACAGCGGCATGCTGCAGGATGCACTGCAGTGGTGCGACAAAGCGATTGCGGCGTCCGCCACGGATGCCCGGGCCCATTATTTGCGGGCCACTATTTTGCTGGAGCACGGCGACCTTGCGGAAGCCGAGGCAACCTTGCGGCGCGTGCTGTTTCTGAATCCGCAGCACGCGCTTGGCCATTTTACGTTGGGCACCGTGGCGCGCATGCAAAATAAGCTGCACGCTGCGCAACGCCATTTTTCAAATGCCATGACTGTGCTGCGCGCCTTGCCGACGGAAGAAAGCGCGCCGGACGGTGACGGCATTACTGCGGGCAGACTCGCGGAGATTATTTCGGTAATGATGCTCACGAAGGCGCGTCATGACGCATGAGACTGAACAAGCAGTGCTGCTGCGGCGTGCCTGTGCGCTCGCACGCCCGTTGCAGGAGGAAGAAAAGCGCACAGACATGCTGCAAGTGGTTGAATTCATGCTGGAAAACGAACGCTATTGTATTGAAGCACGCTATGTCCGGGCTGTGTTGCCGCTGAAGAATTGGACAAGCTTGCCGGGCGCGCCTGCGCATATTGCCGGCGTGATGAATGTGCGCAGGGAAATTATTGCCGTGCTTGACGTGCGAGTTGTACTGGGGCTGCCGCGCACGGTTGCGGAACAGGCGCATACCGCGCTGATTCTGCATAATGACACGATGGCATTCGGCATTGTGATAGACGCGCTGTGTGGCGTGACATTTCTTAATCGCGCAGACATCGCGCCTGCGCTGCCGACACAAACGGGTACGCGCAGACACTATGCGCTGGGCATTACCAATGCGCAGCAAGTGGTGCTTGACGCGCTGCAGCTGCTGAACGACCCGGCTTTGATTGTCGATGAATCATCAACCGTATAAAGAATAGCATATGCCAAGGAGCTTTCCATGAAGAATCTGCAGTTTCGCCTAAAATTAATGGTGTCATTTGGCATCCTGATTGCCCTCGCGCTTATCCTGGGCGGATTTGCCGCCTGGCGCATGAGCAGCGCCGGCGCACGCTGCAGTCGACTCGCGCAATGGGAAGTGCCCGAAGTGGTGTTCAGTACAGAGATTGAACGCCAAGCGTTGACGTTCATGTATTGGGTGCGCGGCTATGAAGCGAATCGGGACCCGGTGTTCTTGCAGAAGGGGCTGGAAAGCCTGACTAATTTGTATGCCGTCCTGAACACGACGCGCGCGCTGGCGGAGTGCTATGCGAATGAAGAAGTGCTGGGCGGTGTTGAAATTGCCGAAAACAATGCGCGTTATTTTGAAACATTGTTGATGAACACGGTTACGAACAACCATGCAATGGCAGAGAAGCGGCGGCAGCTTGACGCCGCCAATAAAATATACATGGATAACTGCTACGCCTTCCTTGATGTCCAGAATAAAAACATGGTAAAGGAAATGGCCGCCTGTGCTACGAATCACATTGAACTACGCGGCCTCATTGACCGCGTCAATCTGGTGAACGATATCATCGATGTGGGCAACACGATTCGCATCAATTGCCTGCGCGCGGAGATGGAAGAAGATACCAATGCGGTTGCCGCTGTCGCGGAGCTGTTTGCACGAGTTGAACAAGACGTGAAAACAATCGAGCCAATGGCGGCGGCAGATCAAATGACGCAGAATTTGACGAATGTGCGCGCCGCCGCGCACGCGTATCACACCTGTTTCCTTGATTTGATGAATGATATCCAGATGCAGCACGATCTAATGTTTTTGCGTGCCAAGAGCGCGGAAGCTATTCTCATAACCGCACGCGAAAATGCCGCGGACGGTGTCACGCAGGCAATCACGGTGGTGAATGCCGCCGCGGATCAGCTGCGCGCTACATCGTTGATATTGTATGTGGGGTTGGCGTTTACGGTTGCGGTCAGTATGATCATCGCGTATGTGCTGGCAGGCATGATTACCCGCTCGCTTGTTCATGGCGTTGCGTTTGCTAATAAGCTCGCCACGGGTGACTTCACTACCGCGTTTGAGATTAACCAGCGCGATGAAATTGGTATGCTGGCACGCGCGTTGAACACGATGCGCGAAAGCCTGCGTGCGCAAATTCAAAAATTGGTTGAAGTGATAACAGTATTATCATCATCCGCCGGCGAAATCTCCACGACGGTTTCGCAAATGTCGGCGTCCGCGTCGGAAACTGCTGCGTCGGTCAGTGAAGCAACCACCACCATTGAGGAAGTGAAAAAGACGGCGGAACTTGCCACGCAAAAGGCAAAAGAAGTTGTTGACCTTGCACAGAATACTGCGCGTGCCTCGCAATCCGGCGAGGAGGCTTTGCGTCGTACCATTGATTTGATGCATAAGATTCGCGAGCACATGGAAACGGTTGCTGCCGGTGTGGTGAAATTGAGCGAACAGTCGCAAGCCATCGGTGAAATCATTGCGGCGGTGGATGACATTGCTGGACAATCCAATTTGCTGGCAGTCAACGCGGCGATTGAGGCGGCCAAAGCAGGTGAACACGGCAAAGGCTTCGCGGTTGTGGCGCAAGAAATCAAGAGTTTGGCTGAGCAATCCAAACAGGCTACCGGCCGCGTGCGCACTATCTTGAGTGACATACAAAGAGCAACCAGCAGCGCGGTCATGTCCACTGAACAAGCCACAAAAGCGGTGGATGCAGGTGTTGAACAATCCGGGCGCACGGGTGATGCTATACAGGCATTGACGAATGGCATTCAAGAATCGGCACAAGCAGCATCGCAAATTTCCGCCTCTGCGCAGCAACAGTTCATCGGCGTTGCGCAGGTGACCCTGGCGATGGAAAGTATCAAACAAGCCAGTGAACAGAATGTGGAAGGCACGCAACAAATGGAAGTTGCCACGCGCGGCCTCGACCAGCTTGGTAAACAGCTGCGTGAATTGGTGCAACGCTATCACATGTGATGTACTGTAATAGTATGATTGACCAGCACGAATTTCTGGAGTGCTTGCGCGCCACCTTTAAGGTGGAAGCGGACGAACATATCGCCACGCTGACCAACGGGCTTGTGGCGCTTGAACAAGCGGCCGACGCGGCCAGCCAAGCGGAAATGCTGGAAACGGTGTACCGCGAAGCGCATAGCTTGAAAGGCGCTGCGCGCGCGGTGCAACGGCGCGACATTGAACATGTCTGCCAAGCGCTTGAAACGGTTCTTTCGGCATTGAAACAACAGGGCATTCAGCCGTCGTCTGCGTTGTTTGACGCCTGCCATCGCGCATTGGATGTAGTCGTGCGATTGCTGGATGCCTGTGAAGAGGAACTATCAGCCGATACTGAAGCGCTTGTCACACAGCTGACTGCGTGTGTGCCGCAGGAAATCAAAGCCAAAAAACCGGTGGTGCTGGTTGCGGTCGCTGCAGCCCCCGCGTCGTCACCTCCCGCTGCGCAGCCGCCGCCCGCTCTGCCTGCCACGCATGACGGTGTGTCCGCTGCGCATCGCGCACACGACCCGCTTTCTTCACATAAAACCATGGCGGCAGCGACCATTCGTGTCGCGGCAATGCGGGTGGATGCTATCTTGCGTCAAGCTGAAGAATTGCTTACGGCAAAGCGCTCCACCGAAGACCGCGCGGCGACGGTGGCGGAACTCGCGCACATGCTTGAATCATGGCAAAAAGAATGGCGGCGCTTGCAGCCGGAAGTACAGCGCGTTCAGCAGACGGTTGAAAGTGCACGGCGCTTGGCTGGGCAACATGTGGCGCCGCTTCCGTTAGACACCCTGGTTGAATTTCTCAGCTGGAACCAAAGCTTTGTCCACACCCTGCAAACCCGCATGGGCAGGCTCTCCCATGCTGTTCAACAAGATCAGCGTGATCTGAGTATGATGGTTGACCGGCTGCTTGAAGACACCAAGCATGTGCTCATGCTGCCGTTCACGGCATTGACGGAGTTTGTGCCGAAGATGGTGCGCGATATTGCCCGCGAGCAGGCTAAAAAAATTGAAATATTCCTCTCGGGCACCGAGATGGAAATTGACAAACGCATTCTTGAACAGCTCAAAACGCCCCTGATCCATTTGCTGCGCAATTGCGTTGACCACGGCATTGAAACGCCCGCGGAACGTCACCTAGCTGGCAAACCGGCCCAGGGAACGATTGCCCTGCATGTCAGCCAAGCTTCCGGCAGCAAAGTGCAAGTAGTGGTCACGGATGACGGCCGCGGCATTGATGCTGAACGTGTCAAGCGCGCTGCAATTGCCTCCGGCGCGTTACCTGAAACGGATGGCGCGACACGGTCATCCAACAATGTGTTTGACGTGATCTTTGTCTCCGGTGTGTCAACCAGCCCGACGGTAACGGAGCTCTCCGGCCGCGGCTTGGGCATGGCGGTGGTTCGTGAAGGAGTGGAAGCATTGGGCGGCACGATCTCGGTTGATAGTGTGATGGGAAAAGGAACGACGTTTACCATTATTCTGCCATTGACGCTGGCAACCTTCCGCGGCGTCGTGGTGCGCATTGCCGGTCGTCAATTTGTCCTCCCGCTTGCCCATGTCGTGCGTGTTGCGCGCATGCCGCGTACAGAGCTCTACACGCTTGAAGGCAAACCGGCAGCGACGATTGACGGACACGTGACGGCGGTGGTTGCGGCGCACAGTGTGCTGGGATGCGCGTCTGATAATACCAATGAGGATCCTGAATATGTCACGCTGGTCGTGGTAACGGCGCTGCAAAAAAGGGTTGCGCTGATTGTTGATCTGGTCGAGCATGAACAGGAAGTGCTGGTCAAACACTTGGGACGCTTGCTCATGCGCGCACGCAATTTCAGCGGCGCAACCATTACCGGTTCGGGAGACATCGTGCCGATTGTGAATGTGATAGACATCATACGCATTGCCACCGCCGGCAGCGCCTACCCTGCCGTGCGTGCGCTGCCTGCTGAAGAAACAAAGAGACATGTGCCTTCTATTCTGGTTGTGGAGGATTCCATTACGTCGCGCGTGTTGATCAAAAATATTCTCGAATCAGCAGGCTATAACGTGCGTACGGCAATTGACGGCGTGGATGGTATGACGCTTCTGCGCGAAGCGCCCAGCGATGTCGTTGTTTCGGATGTTGAAATGCCGCGCATGGATGGCTTCATGCTGACCCGCTCGATTCGTGCTGACGCAGCCTTGGCGCATGTGCCCGTGATTCTGGTGACCGCATTGGAAACGGCACAGTATCGCGAGCAGGGGATTGACGCAGGCGCGAATGCCTATATTGTCAAAAGCAGTTTTGATCAAAGTAATTTGTTGGCCACCATACGGCGATTTGTGTAACATCAGGAGGATGGATGATTCGTGTGCTTGTTGTAGAAGACTCCCGGGTTATGGCCGAGTATCTGACGCATATTATCAATGCCGATCCGGATATGACAGTGATCGGCGCTGCGTGCAATGGCGCTGAGGCAGTTGAACGCGTGCGCTGTGAGAAGCCGGATGTGGTCACGATGGACACTGATATGCCCGTGATGAACGGGTTTGAAGCCACCCGCATCATTATGGAAACGGTGCCGGTGCCGATTGTCATTATCACCGCCAATTGCAGTTCGTCAGATGCCAAATACACGTTCATGGCAATCGAAGCCGGCGCCCTCGCCGTGCTTGAAAAGCCGCACTGCCTCAGTGACGCGCAAGGCGCCGTCGGCGCCGCTGAAATTGTGCGCACCGTGAAATTGATGTCGGCAGTGCATGTGATCCGCCGTTGGCCGCGTGCGGCGACTGGGAAAAAAATCAAGACAGCACCACACAGTTCTGCCGCGCCGTCGGCATGTCGCATTGTCGCCATCGGCACATCGACAGGCGGCCCGCCTGTGCTGCGCACCATTCTCTCACAAGTGCCGCGCGATATTGCCGTGCCGATTGTCATTGTTCAGCACATTGCTCCCGGATTTCTGCCGGGATTAATTGACTGGCTGTCAAAGGATACCGGTTTTCCTGTCCATATTGCTTCGCATTGCGAACGCCTTCTGCCCGGCCATGTCTACATGGCGCCGGATAATTATCACATCAGCGTGCGCGGCGATTACCGCGTCGTCTTGAGCGATAGCCCGCACGAAAATAATATGCGGCCCGCGGCTTCGTTCCTGTTCCGCTCGATTGCGCGTGAATTTGGCGGCAGCGCGATCGGTGTGCTGCTGACTGGTATGGGCTGTGACGGCGCTGCTGAATTGGGCGACATTAAGCGCGCCGGCGGTACGACGATGGCGCAGGACCGTGATTCTTCTGTGGTGCATGGTATGCCTGGCGAGGCAATAAAAAGGGGTTCGGTAACGCAGGTGCTTGCGCCGGATGGAATTGCTGCCGCGCTGACACGCATGCTGCCGCGCATGCAACCGCCCCAGCCTGCTAGCGCGGGAGGCACGCGATGAGCCGACCACTTTCTGTTCTAATTGTTGAAGACAGCCGCACGCAAGCACTATTGTTGCGTTGTATGCTTGAACAGGCCGGCTGTGTCCCGTGCGTTGCTGAAAATGCGATGGTCGCGCTTGACTGTATCCATGCCGCTCTGCCGGATTTGATTGTCAGTGATGCCAATATGCCCGGCATGTCCGGCATTGAACTGTTGAAAGCACTAAAGCATGATGCGACCACCCGCGCGGTGCCATTTGTCCTGATGACGGCGTCCGACACGCCAGACGTTGCCGATGCCGCGCGCGCCGCGGGCGCGCTTGCGGTCATTGAAAAGCCCATTTCGCCAGAGCATCTGCACACCCTCATTGCCACCCTTAGTGCCATGTCACGTCCGGAATCGCACGCATGAACGCGCCCGTTATTCTTATCGCCGAAGACAGCCCGACTCAAGCAGAACTGTTGCGCCACACACTCACACAAGCGGGATGGAATGTCACCAGCACCTGCGATGGCCAGGAAGCACTTGCAGCTGCGCGGCAGATTCGCCCCGCGCTCATTGTCAGCGATATTATGATGCCCGCGATGAACGGGTATGAACTGTGCCATGTGCTCAAACAGGACGAGACCCTGTCGGCAGCGCCGGTTATCCTCCTGACGACATTGAATGAACCGGGCGACATTATCAAAGGCCTTGAATGCGGCGCAGATGATTTCATGACGAAGCCGTACGATCCAATTGCGTTGATTACACGGGTGCGCCGTTTGCTTGAAAATCCTCCGCCGCGCGATGCCCAGGTGCTTGAAATTGTCCTCCATGGCACCACCTGCACCATCACTGCCAGCCGTTTCCAAATCTTCAATCTGTTACTGGCGACCTATGAAAGTGTGGCGCAGAAAAACGAGGCACTGCGTGAAGCCAACAAACGGCTCGAAGACGCATTGCACACGATCAAAACCTTGCGCGGCATGATCCCTATCTGCTCCTACTGCAAAAAGATCCGTAATGATGGCGGATACTGGCAACAGGTCGAAGCGTATGTCGCTGAACATTCAACGGCCTCGTTTACGCATGGCATCTGCCCGGAATGCGAAAAGAAATGGCTCGCGGAATGTGCAACAATGAAATGAGGTGAAGAATAGTCCCGTGGGTGTCTGAGAAATCCCGTTACCTATCAAGCACGCGAAATGCAAAACACGGGCGCCTTACTGCGCGGGCTGCTGTATGATCTGTCACGCATCAGAACCAGTACTGACAGTGATTGCCTCGTGGCCTATTTGCGCAACGTCGCCGCAAGCAGTGTGCGGGCAACCGGCTCATGATCAGCCACCAGAATTGTTATTCTGGTGCGGTGCGGTAAGGACATGAAGGAGCGTGTCCCATTCAACCTGCACTTGTTTACAGGCCTGCTCCAGCCGGATCGCCAGCAACGCTGCCGCGGCGTGCTCTGCTGCTGCCGCCGCATTGCGTAATGCATGCGTGGCCAAATTTGCTGACATGCCATGTAACGTGTGCGCGGCTGTGTGCGCGGCAGCATACGCATGCTGTGCGCTGGCTGTTTGCAGGGTGTGAATGAGCTGCGGCGCTTCAACAATGAACATAGCAATCAATTGTTCTGCAAGGGCAGCGTCTTCGCCTGCACGGTGCATCAGTTCTGTTCGATCAAAAATGGCGACGCTGATGCAATTATCCATTACCACACCTGTCCAAAATGGCTTCCTGAATGTTAAAGTGGGACGCCAAGTTGATGGAATTAAGGTTGCATGACCATCTCTAACCAACAAGGCATTCTCCATAAAATATAAGCATATTTTCGCATTAACGCTGTGCATTGTCAACCGGGGCGTGCTCTGTTGTTGCAAGCAGATAGAAATGACAGGGTTTTGTAGGGTGAGCGCAGGCTGCGCCACTGGCCGCGCGGCACTGCGTGGGGGTCATCGTCATTGCGCAACTTCATCGGTCGTGACGGCGCGGTGGCGGCGCCACCCGGTGTGTCAGTGCGCCGCGCCCTCTATCGCCGCAACTGGGTGTTCAGGACGGATGGGCCGGATTGCAGAATTTCCTGGAATTGAGTATCATACTAGTGATGCACTGTGGCAATTACATAGTGATGGCGCTGCTGGTGCTGGCGTGCGGGGATCCGCGTGCCTACGCACAGGCTGCGGTCGTTTCAGCGGCCCGCACGGTCGTGCGGGCCGCGGGCAACACCTTGGTGGTGGCGCAGCCGCAGGGCGCGCAGACGAACGTGTTAGCCAGAGTCAGCGCGACGGCCGACACGATTGGTCAGTATGACTGGCAAGGCGATGCCAGCGGCACGGTTGTCGTCGTCTGGGAAGACTGCCACAGCGATGGCAGTGACAGCGATATTCGCGCGCAGCTGTTTGACGCCGCCGGCAGGCCGTGTTGGGGCACAACGCAGGGCGTCAGTGTCAATGAGTTTCGCGGACTGCAAACGGCGCCGCGCGTGGCCGGCACGGCGCGCGACGGCTTTTATGTGGTTTGGCAAAGCGACAGTGCCGGCGGGCAGAATCTGAACATTTGGTGTCAGCGGATGACGGCGGCGGGCCAAGCGGCGTGGAGTGCGCCGGCGGCCGTCTGTACCGACCCGACGATGCAGACACAGCCGGCGGTGGCGGTAGACCAAGATGGCGCGGCGTTGGTGGCGTGGGTTGACTATCGCCACGGGAATGCCGACATCTACGGCCAGCGCATTGAGGCCGATGGCGCGCCCTTGCTGAACGAAGACGGTGTGGCGGTGGAATTGGCGCCGGGTGACCAGACGAATGTCCGTTTTGTCGGCGGACAAGCGCACGAACTGACCATTACGTGGGATGACCATCGGGTCGGGTTTGCGACGCCGGTGCGCGTTGAAACCGATGTCAGCCGTTTACCCATTCCGGAACCATGCGGCATGGCGTTGCTGGGCGCGGCCCTGGCGGGCTGCGCATGGCGGGCACGCCTGAGCGCCGGACGTTGATGGGCGGATAGCCGCGCGGATGGTGCGCGAGCGAGTGCGTCCATGGCAGCCCTCACGAGAATTATGAAGCAGGCACGCACCAAAACTGCATTCGTGCTGGCGATAGATATCGGCGGCACCAACATCAAGGCCGGTCTGGTTGATCGGGCCGGCGCCATTCGTCACATGCTGCATCGGCCGTCGCATGCCGCGCGCGGGCGCAACGCGCTGCTGGCGGTGTTGGCGGAGGTTATCGCCGCCCAGACGCGCCGGGCGCCGATCGTCGCGGTGGGCTGCGGTTCGCCGGGCACGATCAATCATGACACCGGCATGGTCACGTATATGCAAGCCCACATGCCGGGGTGGACCGGCACGCCGTTGCGGCAAGAGCTCGAGCGCATGGCGGGTGTGCCGGCGACGGTGGACAATGACGTCAATCTGGTCGCGTTGGGTGAACACTGGAAAGGGGCCGGCCGCGGCACCCGCTGCCAACTATCGCTGGCACTCGGCACCGGGCTGGGCGGCGGCCTGATTGTTGACGGACGCATTTTCCATGGCGCCGGCGGGCGCGCGACGGAATTCGGCCACATGATTGTGCGGCCGGGCGGTGAGCCGTGTACCTGCGGCAATTTTGGCTGCGTCGAGCAATATGCGGCCCCGGGCGCGATGGCGCGCCGCGCCGCGCATTATCTGACGTTGGGTGTCCCGAGTGTGCTGGCGCGCTGCACGACCATCAGCGCGGCGGACATCATCAACCATGCCGCCACGGATCATCTTTGCCGGCACGTGTTCAAGGATGCCATTGACGGACTGGCTCTCGTGATTTGGAATTTGCTGCAAGCGCTTGACCCGGATGTCATCGTCATTGGCGGCGGTTTGGTCAAAGCCGGCAAAACGGTACTGACGCCACTACGCGCCGCGCTGGCCAACTACTACAATCCACCCGAGCTGACCGGCCGGGTCATCCTGAAATTGTCAACCTTGGGCGACAACGCCGGCATCCTGGGTGCGGCGCGCTTAGCTTGGGATTGGCTGGAACACCGGTAACGGCGTGGGCGGCATGCGCAAGCACTGGTTGCAGCCGGAAATAGTGCTGGCCTCGCGCTCACCGCGCCGGCGCGCACTGCTGCGGGTACTGCGGGTGCCGTTTCGATGCGTGGTTGGCGCTGACGAGGAAGACAACCAAACGCAGCTGCGGCCGCATGCCCTGGTGGTCCGACACGCGCGCGCCAAAGTGGCGGCGGTTGCCGCGCGTGTTCGCCGCGGCGTGCTGGTCGGTGCGGACACCTTGGTGGTGCAGGGCACGCAGGTTTTTGGCAAGCCGCGCTCGCGCAACGAGGCTTATCGCATGTTGCGCGCGCTGGAGGGCCGCAGCCACAGCGTCTACACCGGCGTGGCCGTGCTGGACTGCGCGACCCAGCGCTGGCGCACGGCCCATGTGCGCACCCGGGTGACCATGCGCGCTCTGACCACGCGCGAGATGACGCGCTATTTTTCCCTGGTCAATCCGCTCGACAAAGCCGGGGCCTATGCCATTCAAGAAGCCGGTGGCATTGTGATCGAGCGCATTAACGGCTGTTACTACAATGTGCTTGGTTTTCCAGTGGCAACCGTGGAGACGTTGTTGCGCACCCTCGGCTATTCCCTGATGATCAGCGCCCGCGCGGGTAACGCCCGATGAAGATTATCCTTCGGCCCAATACGGCGCAGCAAGATACCCGCGAACTGACCCGCAGTGCGACGATCGGCGCCGCGCCGGAAAACGACATCGTCCTAGACGATCCGTCGGTGCGCCCGTTTCACGCGCGCCTGGCGTGCGAAGCGGAGGGGTGGGTTCTGTATGATCTCGCCGGTGGTGACCGCGTCTTGGTGGACGGCCTGCCGGTGCGGCGCCTGCGGCTGACGCGCGGGATGACGGTGCAGGTCGGCGAGGTGGCGGTGTTGATCTTAACCAATGAGGACGAGCCGGGCGCCGTGCCGCTGGTGGCGGACATGGTGCCGGTTACGCATGTGATGCAGTACGCCGCACCGGCCCGGCACATGGCCGTCGCGCCGTACGCTGAGGCGGGCATGCCCGCGCTGTCGGCCCAGCCGCATATTTTGCCGCGCTTGGCATTGATCACGGCCTTGTGTGGGCCGCTGCTGCTGGGTGTGGGCTGGTTGGTCGGCTTCATCATGGCCATGCTGGCCTTGCTGCGCATGCGACATGAGGATGTGGCGCGGCGCGAGCGGCGCATTGCCTGGTGGGCGATTGCAGTGAGCGTGCTGTGGGTGATCCTGCTGGGCGCGCTGATTGCTTGGGCGGGCTGGACCGCGTATGTGAAACTGCGCATCGCCAACAACGAAGCCGCGGCGAGCGACCGCCTGCGTCGCATCGCCCTGACGCAATTCTACGTCAAGGACGCCGACATGTTCGACGCCGACAATGATGAAACCGCGGAATACGTGCCACTCGAACGCTTGGTGGCAGCCGGCTATCATCTGCTGCCGAGCAATCTGGCCGCGGTCGTCGAGTATGGCGGCTATTACTTCACGTTGCTGCGCGCCGATGAGACGGCGTTTGCCTGTGCGGCCACACCGCTGCGCTATGGGTTAGACGGGCGGCGCTCATTCTGGGTTGATGAACGCGGGCTGCTGTATGCCCGTGACCATAATGGCGCGCAGCTTGACAAGACGGCGGTGAGCATGCTGGAGCCCGCCACGCACGAATCGCTGGTGGTGGAAATGGCCGAGGAGTTGGCGGGCGACTTGGCGCGCGCCGCCGAGCAGGCCTACAAGAAAGGCGATTACGCGCGCTGCAAGCGGATTATCACAACCGTTCGCCAGAGCTTCCCCAGCAGCCGCGCGACGCAGCGAATCAGCGCTCTTGAACAAAGCGCCGATCCATTCCTGGCGGAATTTCACGCGCGCGAACTGCTGGAGCATGCCGAGGAATTGCTGCGCCAGAACCTGATTGATCCTGCGCTCGAGATCTTGCGCACCATTCCGCGCCAGTTCGCCAGCGCCAGCAGCGCGCCGCAGGCCGCGGCGTTGCTTGCGCAGCATAGCGACACCCGCGCGCGCCAGTGCATTGAACAAGCCGAGCAATTGCTAAAACAGGGCAATCCTGACCAGGCCCTGCTGGTGTTGCAGGACATTGTCCAGCGCTATCCCGAAGCCATTGCCGCCACCACCTTGAAAGACCGCATTGCCGCCTGCGAAGGGGAAGTGCTCAAGACCTTGGACAATGCCGCCGCCAAACTGTTGGCGGATGCGCGCGCCGAAGAAGCCGCCGGCAATTACGAGAACGCCTACTCCATCTACTTGTCGGTCAAGAACCGCTATGGCCAGACCACCACCGCCAGCGGCATTGATGAGATTCTGGCAAAGAACCGCCGCATGATTGATGAACTCGAGGCATCCCGGCTGATTGATGAGATTCTTAAGCTGAAGCCGGAAAGCGAGGCGGCGCGGATCAATGCCTTGATGGATTTGCTGCGCCGCGGCTACGCCCGCACCGAGCGCTTCACCAAAAACGAAGCCACGCTGAACACCCTGCAACGGACCTGCAACGCCCTGCAGTATGTCACGGCGGCGCGCGATAGCCTGGCGCAAAAGAGCTATCGGGCCGCCCTGGCCAGTCTGGAACTGGCGCTGGTGGAAGACCCGAATGTCGCCGTCACCATGCGCCAAGAACTCGAGGAATGCTATCTGCGGCTGGGTGATGCCGCGTTCGAGAACCAGGATTTTGTGCAAGCCCTTGATTTGTATCAACAATATACCAAACTGCAACCCAAGGTCACGCAGTTGAACCACGCCAAGCTGATGCACTGTTATCTGCAACTTGCCAAGATGAAATATCAGAAGGGCGACTATGGCGAGGCCGAGAAATGCCTGCGGGCTTGCGGCGAGCGCTACGGCGCGGATGCGGAGTACAACTTTCTGTACGGCTGCACCCTGATGAATATGAAAAGCTGGCACGAGGCCGTGGCGCGCTTTGCCGCGCAAACCAGCACCAATTCGACGCATGCGCGCGAGGGCCGGGTGTATTGGGCCTATTGCCTGTACCAGCAAGGCAGTGCGGACGAAGAGCTGCTGAAGTCGGTACTGGAGTATGACGCGGATTTTGGGCGGCTGCTGCAAAGCTATGAAATTGTCTTTGCCAGCAACGTGCGTACCGGCCTGTTTGCCACGGCGAGCAGTGTGCCACCCGCGTCCACCGGCACGGTGTTGTTTATGGAACTCACCTTGGAGGTCTGCGATTATCTCGAAAAACTGGCGCTGGAAACCGAACGCTTGATGCAACTGGAAAAGGAAAAGACCGATGAGCGCATCACGCAGCGCAACAAAGTGCGCGCCCTCAGTCAGGACTTGCCTAATCAGTTGAATGTGGTGCGCGCCAGCGCTTCCGCCGAAGCGTATCGCAAACAGAAAATTCTGGAGCGGGTGCGTGCCGTGCGCAAGACGTTCGCAACCTTGTCCAGTGGCCTGCAATATCTTGCCGAAAAGTCACACGCGCCAGCGCTGATCAAGTTCACGAACCAGATGGGTGATAAAGCCGCGGCCTTGCGCAAAGCCGAAGACGCGCTCAGCTTGTATGTCGGCTTGGAAGAACAGCGCCGCCGGACGGTGATTGCCATTATTGAGAATTTGGTCAGTACCATCAAACCGACGTTTGTGAATGCGACCGTGATCAAAACGCGCATCGATGATCTGCGCAACTTGTACAGCTCGTCGCGCGAGACGGAACTGGCCGTGCAGGCCTTGCGCGCGATTGCCGAAGCGTATGCCATCGTGCCGGCCCCCGCGCTGTTAACCTCGTCCGACACGGCCGTCGATGGCACACCCCCCTGAACGCGCCCGGCGATGTGCGGACCACGCCCGGTTCTGCTCTCGTATGCACCCGCGGAGAATACCCTGCATGTTCTTGGTAGCCTGGCGATGAAACTACTGATTGCTGATGATGAGCCGGGTATTTGCATGTTCCTGCGTGAGGCAGCCAAGCGGCAGGGCCACGTGGTGGAGTGCGTTGGTGACGGCACGGCGGCGCTTGCGCGTCTCACGGCGGAATCATACGACGTGCTGCTCACCGATGTGCAGATGCCGGGCATGGATGGCTTCGCGCTACTGAGCGCGGCGCGTGCGGTGAAGCCGGACATGATCGCGGTCATCATGACTGGGCATGGCACCGAGGAATGTGCCATGCGCGCGCTGCGCCTGGGCGCCAACAACTATTTGCAGAAGCCCGTTCGTTACAAGGAGCTGCGCGTCCTGCTCGCCAAGTATCAGGACAGTATCACGCTGCACTCCCTCGACCGGCATGTCGCCCTGCTGGTCACCCACAAGACCATGATCCTGACGATGGACAACACGCTGCCTTTGGTTGCACATGTCGCGGAGTTCCTGGTGCGCGAGGCGGGCGACACGATTGCCGGCGCGGATCGCATGGCCATCAAACTCGGCTTGGTGGAACTGCTGATCAATGCCATCGAACACGGCAATCTCGAAATCTCGTATGCCGAGAAGATGGCGGCGCTGGAGACCACCAACGGTCTGACCGCGCTCTATCAAGACCGGCTGAACCGCGCGTCCCTGGCGCAGCGCCGCGTGACGATTGAATTCTGTGCCGATGCCACTGCGCTGACCTGGACCATTCGCGATGACGGCGCCGGCTTTGACTGGCGGCAGGTCATCAGTCCCTTGGACCAGGGTCACCACGGCCAGTTGTGCGGCCGCGGTATTTTCCTCTGCAAAATGAAGTTCGACGAGCTGCGCTACGAAAGCGCCGGCAACTGTGTGCATGCCATCAAGCGGCGTGCCACTGCGCCCGCCTGACTCACTGCTTCACGCGCACACGATAGGTGCAGTCCACCGTCGCGCGGGCTTTGACCGGCACTTGGAAGACGGCCGTCGCCGCATCGCGTTTTTCATAGGGCTGCGAATTCTGCTGCATCGTCCAGTCGCCGCCAATCGGCTCGACCAGTTCGACCAGGATGTCCTCGTCTTTGTGATTGCGCAATTGAATGGTCCAGGCGGTCTCGCACATGGTATCGCTCAGCTTAGTGTAGTCCGTCTGACGTCGTTCCGCGACAATATCAAACGCGTTGCCGAGTTTCAGCGTGATGCGCTCGTCCTTGGGCGTGTGGTCTAGATTGTCCTCGCCGATAAACTGGTTGTTGCCGCTGGCATCGGCTTTATACACGCGCACAATGCCTTTCGGCAGCGGCATGCCCAGGCCTTGTGCCGTGCTGTTGGTGAAACTGACAAAAACGCCGACCGGCATCCGCTGCAGCGTGCCGCCCATCTGATTGCGATACCAGTATTGCTCGCCGATGCAGCGATAGGTTTTGGCGATGGCCACGTCGCGTGCTTCCAACAGCGAAAGTTGCTTTTGCTGGTTCTGCTTGAGGGTGCTGGGGCGCTGCAACGTGTACAGATGATATTCGAACAGGCCTTCTTCCGCAAACGCGCGCGGCGACGCGGCGACGGCCATTTCCATCAGCATCTCGCCTTTGACACGTCGCGGCGCGGCCACGCGCTGCACTTCACCGGCCACCAGCTTCACCTGCGCATTCTGGAAAGTCGCGCCGCAATTGTTGTTGATCGTCACCCAGCCGTTCAGATTGCAGCGCGCGTCATTGGTGGTAAGCACGGCGACATAGTCGGCACGCCAGTCCATGCCGCCGGTCATGTAGTTGGCCACGATCGTTTGCGGACCGGCCCAGCGATTGGCCAGCAACCAGACCAAGGTCGGCTGCGCGACCAGATTTTCGGGCAGGGCCACCAATTCGATTTCCTCGTCCGGCCGATTGATCACAATCTTGTCACCGATCTTGAAAATCGGCTGGCCGTTGTTGTAACTCAGCAACTGGGCCTGCACCGGAATGCGCGCGTCCTTGTAATCGTTGCGCTGAATGAGCGTCAGAGTCTGGCCGACATATTTCTCGAGCAGCTTGGCGGGCGAGAGCAAATCGTACTCATAATTTTGTTCGAGCACGGTCAATTGGGGGCCGGCCGTCAGCGGGTCAATCTGCACGGTTTCAGGCTGAATGGCACTGGCGATTTCCATGAAGCGCAGCGCGACCTCGCCGGTCGGCAACGTCAGCCGGCGCTCATCGCGCACCACACCGAAGCCATTGTGGTAAACCGTGACGGCCACTTTGGTTTGCTCGGCCAGCGTCGAGGTGAGATTGGTAATTGCTTGTGCGCTGCCCAGCGCGGTCAGGGCCAGGAGACAGATCATGCGCGGGATACAAGCGTTCATTGCGGCTCCTTGTGTGCAGCGGGTGAAACGGCAGGCTTGGTACAGATGGCGGTGACCATCAGGTCGTCGCCGGCGGTGTGCCATGCGACGTCCTGTAACTGCAGTGCGTCGGCCATGCGCGCAACGCCGCGGCCGGCGAGCGCACTCGGCGCGGCCGCGCCGCCACACAGCTTCGGGGCGACAAAAATGGTGGCGCGGTTGACCAAGCCCGCGTCAAAAAAACTGCCCAGCACGTGCGCGCCACCCTCGACCAAGACACTGGTAATGCCCTGCTGCGCCAGGCAGGTCAGCAGCGCGCGCAGCGCCAGGCCATGTTCGTCGGCGGGGCAGGGCATGATCTGCGCGCCGCTTTGCGCCAGCGCGCTGACGGCCGCGGCGGGTGCCGCCGCACCACACGCAATGATGGCCGGCGCGCCATGCAGCAGTGCGGCCGTCCCGGGTGTGCGCGCGTGCTGGTCGAGCACAATCTTGCGCGGCTGGCGCCAGGTTCCGTCGAGCCGCACATCCAGCCGCGGATCGTCACGCAGGACGGTGCCGATGCCCACCAGCACGGCATCATATTCGGCGCGCAGGCGGTGCGCTTGGGCGCGACTGGCCGTGCCACTGATCCAGCGCGCATCCCCGCTGCGGGTCGCAATCTTGCCATCGAGGGTCATCGCCCATTTGGCATGCACGAAGGGCAGGCCGGTGCGCATGAAATGAAAGAATTTCTCGTTGAGCAGCGCGCAGGCACGGTCGTCGATGACGTCAACCGCAAGGCCGTGGGCGCGCAGCAGCTCGATCCCGCGGCCACAGTGCGCCGGGTTCGGATCAAGACTGCCGACCACCGCGCGCGCAATGCCGGCAGCCAGAATCGCATCGGTGCAGGGCGGCGTGCGCCCGTGCGTGCAACAGGGCTCGAGCGTGACATACAACGTTGCCCCGGCCGCGCGTGCCGCCGCCGCACGCAAGGCATGCACTTCGGCGTGGGGCTCGCCCGCCCGCAGGTGCCAGCCCTCGCCCACGACCGCGCCGGCGTGGACAACGACCGCGCCCACCATCGGATTGGGCGAACAAGAACAGCGCCCGTGCTCTGCCAAGTCACGCGCCTGCGCCAACCATTGCTGATCGCTCACTGATAATACCGCAGTCACGACTCTAGTATATCAATTTTGTTGTTTGCACTCGCCGCCGCGATCCGTTTGCGTCCATGTCGAAAATGTGGTATACTACTATCATAGCATGCACAAGATATAGCTTGTGCGTCACAGAAATGAGACAACCACAATGAATGCAAAAATTGTTATTGCAGCAGTGCTGAGTATGACTGCCGCCACGCTGGTCTACGCCGGCAATGTGATGGATAACGGCACGGTGCGCGTCGAAGTCAATGGGGATGGCGCAATTGGCATGCTGCAATGGCCGCTCAGCAGTCCTGATCACATCAGCGATTGCTCGCTGCGTCTGCGCTATAGCGGCGCCGTGCAGGAGACCTTTGAGTATCCCGACACGGAGAAGTATTATCCGTCGCTCAATCTGTTCACCGGGTACGGGCGCGAATACGGCTCGAATTTGTTTGTCGTCTCGGCATCGTTTCTGCAGACCGGCAACAGTTACATTGATCAGACGATCGTGCTGATCCCGCGCGTGCCGCAGGGCACCATGACGTTTTCCTACTTCATGGATGCCGACGTGCAGGGCACCAAATCGAATGACGTCGGCTACTATGAAGGCGCCAACAAGATGGTGGCACAAGCGGAAGGCAGCACCTGCATCGGCTTTGTCGCCGACAAAGCCGGTGTGGAATCGTCCGATTGGGCGGTGGCCTATCCGCCGGATGTCAACAATCAGATTGCCAATTCCTTCCTGAATCTGCCGCCCGTCAACAATGAAATTGACATGGCCACCGCGGTCGCGTGGGCGCCCAACGCCGTCGGTTCCGTGCCGCTGACGTTCTACACGCGCCTGATCGCTGCGCAAGACACTGCCGCCGCCGCCGGCATGACGACGCTTGAGACGAGCGACACCAGCCGGCGCGTGCATGTCGTGGGCAACGACCGCATCACCGTCAGAGTCGCGCGCTTTCGCAACAACTTCAAGAAGCTCGACCGCGATACGCTGATGTTCAAAATGGACGTGGATCTCAGCCAGTATGGGTACGCGATCACGAATTTGTTCAATACGGACGTCTCTGTGTTTGTGGGCGACTACTTCGGCATTACGCCGGTGGCGACGCCGTTCAGGGACAATAGATTCAAGCAGATCTACAAGCTGAATGACGGGGCGTACGGCCGGCGCAACTTGACCATGACCTTGAATGTGCAACGCCATCTGCTGCGCTTAGTCTTGAATGTCAGCCGTACGGGGTTGCAGGGCGCGACCTATGTCACGCCGGCGTCACCGGAAGGCGGCGACATGTATCTGCCGGTCACGATTATTCTGACGGGTGAATCCTCGGCCGACACGCTCAAAGGCGGTCGGGCATGGATCATTCCGAAGAGCATCCCGATGGCGTTTACCAAGAAACCCAACGCGGCGACCGGCAAGCTGTAACACAGCCATGGAGCAGCAGCAGCGACCGGCGGCCCTCCACAAGCCGCGTGTGCGTATGGCGGCCGCTGAGGCGGTCAGCGCCACTCGCGCCGTGCTGGCACACATGCAGGTGCACACGGTCTGTCAGGCGGCGGCGTGTCCGAATCGTTGGGAGTGTTTTGGGCAGCAAACCGCCACGTTTCTGATTCTGGGTGATGTCTGCACACGTGGCTGCGCCTTCTGCAATATTCGCACGGGCATACCGCAACCGCGGGACGCCGATGAGCCGCGCCGGGTGGCAGCCGCCGCGCGGCAATTGGGCTTACGCTATGTGGTGATCACCAGTGTCTCGCGTGATGACTTGGCCGACGGCGGCGCCGCGCAGTTCGCCGCCACTATTCGGGCCGTGCATGCTTGCCTGCCGGACGCGGGCATTGAAGTGCTCACGCCGGACTTTCAAGGCGATGTGCGCGCGCTCGGTGCAGTAGTGGCTGCGCAACCGACGGTGTTCAACCATAATCTCGAAACGGTCGCGCGTTTGACGCCCGTGCTGCGCAGCCAGGCCAGGTACGCGCGTTCGCTGGCGCTGCTCGAACATGCCCGGCGGATTGCGCCCCGGATGCCAACCAAGAGTGGCTTGATGGTCGGCGCCGGCGAGACGGATGCCGAGTTGCAGACCGCCTTGCGCGACCTGCGCGCGGTCGGCTGTTCGCTGGTCACCATTGGGCAGTATCTTGCGCCGTCATCGCAGCATTACCCGGTGCAGGCGCAGATCACCGACGCGCAATTCGCGCAATACGCGGGATGGGCCCGCGCGCTTGGTTTTCACGGCGTGGCCTGCGGCCCGCTCGTGCGCAGCTCGTATCACGCCGCGGCGTTGCAGCAACAACGATAAACGATGAACGATGAACCACGAACGATGAACGACGAACAAGAAACCATCAACGACATGCCTGACGAGACGGCGCCACCCGCCGAGAGTCCGCCGGAACTGGCGGTGGTCTTCATCGGCGCGCTGGATGACTGCAAGGAAACGCTGGCGTTTCTGACCGGGCAGGACGTGCCGGCCATGCTGCACGTGGCCGAGTTGATCCGCCCGGACTTGCGTGCCCGTGGCTATTATCTTGTTGCGACGGCAAGCGGCGAGGGTGAGCGGGCTCGCGCACTGATCGAGGCCCATTTTCACCGCACTTTCAACATCACTACTGCGACACCCACGGAGGGCGAACCGGAACGCTGCCCCGCCTGTGACGCGCTGCTGCCCAGCGGCTGCGCCACCTGCCCCGATTGCGGCCTTACCTTCGAATAAGTGTCAGGGTCAACAGACCTGCGTGGTGCAGGTGCGGTCCTGGCCTTGCCGGATTACAGCAGATAGTATCCGCAGACGCCGCCGATGCCGCCGATGCTGAAGCGCAGCATTACTAGTTGTCATGCCATTTGTGGCCGCGGGCGCCTGCTTGGAGCTGGCTTGGCTAGTCCCGCCAACGGCGGCGATCCCGTCAACGGCGCGGATGACCGCGGCTGCAGAAGCCGTCCTCACCGCGGGCGGCTACAAGGACGCTGCAAAGTAGAAAGCGCTCTCATTAGTACCACCGCAATTGTGGCGTGCGGTGCCTAAGTGGGCAACACGCGCCAGGCACTTATGGGTAGCAGCGATCGAGCTGATCGAGCAGGCGGCGGGCGGCAGTCTCGGTGGGCGTGCGGGTCATGATGAAGATGCCGGCGCTGCCGACCGCGTTGAACAAGGGCGCGATCTCGTCGGGTTTGACAAAGACGGCTTGGACACTCTTGCCGGCCGCGAGGATTTTGCGATAGAGATCATACCATTGCGGTGAGCCGCCCCACGGCGCGCCCGGTTCGGGCGTCCATTCAATGGCGTCAATGCAGTCCATGTGCAGAAGCGTGTCGAGATGTTGCATGGCCTGACTGCCGTCGAGATGAAACAGGACAAAATCAAATTGGGCACATTGCGCCTCGAGGCCCGGCCGCACTAGCTCGTCGAACATGGCCGGTGAAAGCATCGTGGCCAAGTCACATTGAATCTTGGCCGTCTTGCCCGGCGCCCAGACATCAAAGACACTGACACAATTGCCGCCGCGCGCATCGCGTACGAGCGCGTGCATCCGCGCAAACGCTTCGTGGTACAGCACGTTCAATTCGCGCACACGCTGCAGCACGCCCGCCGGGTCGAGCGCCATGTCCAGCAGTGCAGCGGTGGTGCCACGCAGCGCGGCGAGAATGTCAATATTTTCAATCATGTCGGGCACGCTGACAAGAAAGCGCCCCTCAGCCTGGGCGACCCCATGGGCGATGATGGCCATCTGCTTCTGCCACCACGGATTGGCCTCGTCGAAACGCAACGGCGGTGGGTCGGTCAGCGAGCTCATGCAGGGCTGGAACCAGACCGAATCGTCCTCGAAGGTTGGCGTGGCGCCGGCAAAAGCGGCCAGGGTACACGGACCAAGATGGGTGTCGAAATAGGGAAACGCCGCGCCGCCGTAATAGGTGTGGGCCATGGCGTACAGCGCGGATTCGAGCCGGATGTGCGGATCCGTCCAGACGAGAGCATGTGATGGCGGTGTGGGTACGATGTGCGCGCCATTGGCCAAGCCCGGCGGGCGCGGCGCGTTTGGCTGGCAGAACGGCAGAAAATAGCGCGGTGGCGCGAGTTCGGCCCACGGCGTGTCCTTCGGCGCCATGACCGAAACGGCCGGCCCGGCATGCCGCCACCAGGCTGTCAAGCGCTGCTGCGCGAGGGTCCAATCATCTTTCCACATGGTGTGTTGTTTGTGGCTATGCAGTTATCTGATACGTGGCGGTGCGCTTCAGCCTGCGCTGTGCAACTCGGCGACGAGCATGGCCGAGCGCGGATGGACGTGCACGACACTGCGTTCGCCCGGCAGCGCATACAGCGGTTGCGCCGACGCCAAGTGGGCCGCGACGTACACGTGCCAGCCCGGCGCGGCATCTGGCAGCACATAGCTGAACACGTCTGCGGCCGGGTTGATCAGCAGCAAGGCGCGCCGCCACGAGTCGCCGGTATTTTTGTTGTTAAGTTCTGCAACCAGGAACGGCGGGCGCACGACGCCGAAAAACAGGCGTTTTTCAACGTCCTCTTTCGAGGGCAGGCGCAGTAAGGGATGCGCGTGGCGGAGGGCGATCAGGCCACGGTAGTAGTGAAACAATTCGAGGTAGTGCGCTTTGTCGTCCCAGCGAATGTTGTTAATCGCATCGCCCAGATTGTAGCTATTATGCGCGCCCAGTTTTGAGCGGAAGAAATCCTGGCCAAGATGCACAAACGGCACGCCTTGTGCGGTCAGCACGAGCAGGCCGGCCAGGCGCGCCATGGCGACGGCATCCTCCTCGGTGAGTGACGGCGCGTAGGCGCGGATGCTCAATGCCAGCCGGTCGCGCAGCGTGCGATTGTCATGACATTCGACATAGTTGATGCTCTCATGCGGCGCATCGGCAAACCATTCAAGGCTGCCGGCGAGGCCGCGCCGGATGTCCGCGCGGTTGCGGCCATCGAGCAGAAAACCGGGCTCGTCGTTGAAGACATTGCCGACGATGGCGTTGCGGAAAAGATCATTGAAGCAACTGAAGCCGGCGTTTTTCTGGGTGCCCTTGGCGGTGATTTGAATGGGCGTTTCACCGCCGGCCCATGGCTCGCCATAAATAAAAATGTCGGGTTTGATCGCGCGCAGGGTGCTGACAATCAAACGCATGGTCTCGCGATCCATCAAGCCCATCAGATCAAAGCGGAAGCCGTCAATACCGTAGGCGCGCACCCAGTAGGTCAAAGAATCCAGCAAAAAGCGGCGGGCCATGCGGCCCTCCGCGCGGAACTCATTGCCGCAGCCGGAGCCGTTCCAATAGTTGCCGTCGGGCCGCGCGCGGTAGAAATAATCGGGCGCAAGTCCGTTCCAGTGCACCGCCTGCCCGGGCGCTTCGCTCGAGTGATTGTAGACCACGTCCATGATGACTTTCAGGCCGGCACGGTGCAACGCATCCACGGCCTGCTTGCATTCGCGCACGGCGGTGGCGCCGTGTCGGTCGGACGCATAGCTCGGCTCCGGCGCGTTGAAATGCATGGTCATGTAGCCCCAGGCATGCGTCACCACGGCATCATCGAGGTCGATCGCGTGGATTGGCATGAGCTGGATGGTGTTGACGCCCAATTCCCGCAGATGGTCGAAGCCGGTGGCGATGGCGGCATTGGCCGGCAAACTGGTGCCGGCTTGGGCGAGGGCCGGAAACGTGCCCGGCTGGGCTGCGCCGGCCGACGGGTCATTGGTCAGGTCGCGCACATGGATTTCATAGATGACGGCCTCGTTGATCGAAAAGGGCGGCGCGGGTGTGACGGCCGTCGCATCATCAATGAAGATGCCGGCGAAGGCCTGCCGGTCGATGGCGCGGGCATACGGATCGAGCACCGTGACCGTGCGCGCCGGCGCTTGCATGAGGATGGTTTCGAGGCGGTAGTACCAGCCGCGAAAATCACCGGCCAGCTTGAATTCCCAGACGCCGTGGCCGGCGTAACGCATGTCGTGCCGGTGGGGTGAGCTTGTTTCGGCGGCGGGCAGTGGGGGAGCGGGGCAGATCAGCACACGGACGGATAGGGCCGCCGGCGCCCAGACGCGCAAAAAGACATGGGCGGCGTCGACGTACGGACCGAGCGGCAGGTCGCAGTCATAGGCCGGATCATCCAACACATAGCGCGGCGTAATCGGCCCACTGCGTGCGCCGGCATAGGTGACCCAAAGCTCGTCCGTGCGGATGAGTTCAGGGTCGAGTGGTTCGGCGACGGTGATCACATAGGTGCGCGCCCGGCCGCCCTGTACGTTGTACGGGCGCAGCGCGGTGCAGGCAATGCACGTCTCGCGCTGATGGACGACCAGTACTTTAGTCGTGACCTGTGTGACCGGCAGCGTCATGCTGAAATTCACGCACAGTTGCGTGGGCGTATCGAGATACGCAATTTTAATGCGTGGCTCAAGCGCCGGTTGGGTCACGTACACTTCCTCATCACCTTCCAGAATGAACACCTCGTTGCCGAGTGTGACGTCCCAAAAACGGTCCGGCCCGTCTTTGGCCATCCACGCGCCGAGTTTGGGGAGCAAGCCGATCCGATTGTGGACGCGCGCCAGCTCGCCCAGCTCGAAGATGAGGCCGAATTCGTCGCGCGCCATGGGTGCCAGCTCGTGCGCGCTGGGTTCCTGGCCGGGTAGCCAGTGCCACAGGGTCCAGCCCGCATAATCCTGCTGATGGCGATGATAGTGCACGCGTACCATGGTGGCCTCGTTGCTGCGCTGATTATCTGCCGCCGAACAACACGTCACGCAGCCAGGTCGAACAGCGCGAAAAAACGTCCTGCGCGGAAGCAGCGGCGTGGATTGACGCGGTCGTCACGACATTGGTATCCGGCGCGGGCGCCAACACCGGTGCCTCGTTGGTCGCCAACGTCAGCCAGTCCGCCATGATGTCAATGGCTTCCAGGACGACCACATCGTTGGTCGCGGTCGGGCGCGGCAGGGTTAGATCTTCGGCCAGAGTTTCAGGATCGGCGAGCGACTTGTTGGTCGAGACATTTTCGACCAAGGAGGCAATTGTCACGCGGGTTTTGGCGCGTTCGCGGGTGATGCGCGCAATGCTTTCCTGCGTTTTCTTGAAGCGCTCCTGGCTGGCAACGCGCAGTTGCGACATGTGCGCCAAGCGCGCGACATCGGCTTCGTGCAACGGCTCCCAGGCGCCGTGGCCGCCACCGCTGCGTTTGCTGCTCGACAGCGCGCCGCTGACTGATTGGGCCGGCAGGGCGCTGTCCTGATAACGTTCACCAATGTCGACCGCCGCCAACTCGGACGGCAAAACGATCTCCGGAATCACGCCGCTGTGCTGCGGCGAGCGGCCGCTCGCCAGAAAATATTCGCCGACGGTGATCTTCAACGCGCCCAGCTTGGCCGGCAAGGGGATCACTTGTTGGATCGTGCCTTTGCCAAAGGTGTGATCGCCGCCGACCAACAACGCGCGCCGGTAATCCTGCAGCGCGCCAGCGACAATTTCCGCGCCGCTGGCCGTCACCCGGCTGACCGTGACAATCAGCGGCCCGCCGTAGCAGATGGCCGGGTCGCTGTCGCGCAGCACCCGCCGGGGATTCTGAATGTCGCGCGAAATAACCACATTGGCCCGCTGCAGGAACAGGCCGGCCGCATCCACCGATTCATCCAGCGAGCCGCCGCCATTGCGCTGCAGGTCCATGATCACCCCGTCTACGTCACTGGTCGCGCACTGCTCCAGCAGGCGCCGCACATCCGCGACCGTCGAGCGCTCATACTTGCCGAATAGTTGCTTGGTGGTGCGGTCAAAATAAAACGACGGCACATCCAGCACGGCCACGCGCAACGCCCTAACCTGCCCGGCCTCATTCGTGCGCACGATGTTGACAAACTCGACCCGCGGCGTCATTTCCTGCAAATCCACTTTGTCACGCGTCAGGGTCACCTCGAAGGGCCCGCCCGCCGCTTTGCGCAGCAGCTTTAAGCGCACGATCGTGCCCTTCTTGCCGCGGATCTTCTTGACCACGTCGCGCAGATCAATGTCGTAAATATCGACAAAGGCACCCGTGCGGCCTTGCGCGACGGCAAAGACTTTGTCGCCCGCGCGCACCAGCTTGCTGCGCTGCGCCGGCCCACCCGGCGACAACGACTTGATCTCCGTCACGCCATCCTCCTGGCTCAACACGGCGCCGATGCCCTCGAGCGAGAGCGACATGCTGATCTCGAATTCATCGTTGTCATCCGGATTGAAGTACGAGGAATGCGGATCGAGCGCCAGGCAAAACGCATTGACAAACAAGCTCAGCCGCTCGGCGTGCGAAAACTCCGTGAAGATCTTTAATAGCCGCGCCTGCCGGCGCTGCAGCTTCACGACCGCGCCGGTGAACGATTCGCCGCCGGCCATCAAAATCGCCAGCGTCAGTTGCACGTTGTCCTCCATCGCGGCGGTACGTGCGGCGGGCGTCGCCGGATAGTCGCGCTTCTTGGCGTCGGCAATGATCTCGCGCTCGCGCTCGAGCCGGGTCCACGGGCTGGACAAATACGCCAGCGCATTCGAGTTTTGCTCGGTCGTGCGCATCAGGAACAAGGCATACACGCCGGTCACAAACGACCAGGTGCCGCGCGCATATGCCGAGGGCAGCGCGGCCCGCAGGGCATAGATGTCCTCGACATCTTGTTTGGTAAACACGCTCTTGCCCGGATCGAGCAATTGCACGAGATTCGAGAAGGTGCCCGCGGCAATCTCCGGGGTCAACTCTTTCTTGCTGACGTGCAGCTTGAGGGTGCCGGCCAACAATTGTGACAAGTGCGCTTCGTGCAGCGTTTCGGGCGGCACGGCGTCAGCCGCGTGCGCCGTGATGGCCGCGGCGGCAACAAAAACACTTAACAGGAGCGGGCACGCCATCCGGCGGCCGCGCGGGCGAGTGGGATGTATCATAGGATCAGGCGGTGGATTCAAAAACCAAACGTTTAATAGTCGGTTGCTTCTGTGATTGATACTCGCGGATTTGAGTCAGTAATTCCTGCACACGGTGCGGGTCACTGGTGCTCTGCAACTCTTTCTGCAAAACAGCAATCAGCGTATCATAGTCATTATTATGCAGTATTTTGATGCAATCGTCAAGGGCATCGCGCCACAGGTCGCCGGCGTCGGGTACGCGACTGAGCGCTTCGGTGATCAGGACGGCCTGCTCATCGCTGCAGGACGAGAGGAACGATTCAACCCCGCGCCACTGTTCCTGCGCCTGCAGTTCGTAGGCCGCCGCGATCAGCGCGCGCGCCGCGGGATGCTGGATGAATTGCGCATCGAGCTGGGCGCGCGCGTGCACCAGCGCGTGCGGCTCGCGCAGCAGCAGCGCCAGCAACTGCAACTCGACCGGCGTGGGTATGGCGGCGCGGGCCGGCGCGGCCGCCGGGCGGGCCCGTTCGCGCGGCACCACGCCACGCCGGTACTCGCCAAACTCACGGCCAAGGCGCTCGCGCTGCACGCCCAAAAAGCGCGCCAGCTCGTCCAGGTAGCCGTCACGGATCATGTCACTGCCGAAGCGTGCCAGCAAGGGAAAGACCTCGTCACACAAGGCGCGCTGGCCGTGCGGCGTGCGCACGTCAATGCGCGCGGCCAGGCGCTCCAACAAAAATGGAAAGAACGGCTGGGCCGCATCCAACAGGTCGCGCAGGGCATCCGCGCCATGCGCGCGCAAAAACGAATCGGGGTCTTCACCGCCCTGCAACGACGCAATGAAGACATCCATGCCTTGCTCGACCAGCACGCTGATGCTGCGCTGGGTCGCCTCCTGACCGGCGGCGTCGCCATCATACGCGACCACCACTTTGCCGGCGAAGCGCTTCAGCAAGTGGGCCTGCTCGTCGGTCAAGGCGGTGCCGCAGGACGCGACGACATAGGTAAAACGATGCTGGGCCAGCATCAGCGCATCCATGTAGCCCTCGCACAAGACCGCCAGGCCTTTTTGTTGAATGGCGCGTTTGGTCAGGTGGATCGGATACAGGATTTTGCTCTTGGTATAAATCGGGGTCTCGGGCGAATTCAAATACTTGGGTTCGCCCGCGCCGACGCTGCGTCCGCCAAACGCAATGACATTGCCCTGCAAATCCCAGATGGGAAACATGATCCGCGCGCGAAAACGGTCGTACAGCGACGTGCCGTCGTCATTGCGCACAACCAGGCCGGTCGCCAGCAGCTCATCATCGCGAAAGCCCTGGGCGCGCACGGCTTTGAGCAAGGCATCCCACGTGTCGGGCGCATAGCCCAGGCGAAAGGCGCGCAGCGCCGCTTCGTTCACCCCGCGTTGCTGCAGGTACTCGAGTGCCGCGCGGCCCTCGTCGCCGGTGTGCAACTGCGTCTCGAAAAATTGCTGGGCGGCCTGGCACACCGCGCACAAACGCTGCTTCGATTCGCGCCGCTGGGTGGCCATCTCGATCGCGTCCGCCGCGCCCTCGGTCTCAAGCGGAATGCCGGCCCGCTGCGCCAGCACCTCCACCGCCTCGACAAACGACACGCCGTCAAATTCCATCACGAATTGAAAAACGTTGCCACCCTTGTGACAGCCAAAGCAATGAAAGAAGCCTTTGTCCGGCGTGACATGAAACGAGGGCGTCTTTTCATTGTGGAACGGGCAGAGCCCTTTCAGCGTCTTGCCCGACTTGCGCAACGGAACGCGCTCGCCGATGACCGCTTCGACCGGGTTCGCCAGCCGCACGCGCTCCAGGAATGCTTGCGAGAACTTGGCCATTACATATTCTGCACAATCAGCTGGCCAAACGCCGAACATTTCACTTCCGTCGCACCGTCCATCAAGCGCGCGAAATCATACGTCACGGTCTTGTGGGCAATCGTTTTCTCAAGGCCGCGCACGATCAGGTCGGCCGCCTCCTGCCAGCCCAGAAACTCAAGCATCATCACGCCCGACAAAATCACCGAGCCCGGATTGACCACGTCCTTGCCGGCGTATTTCGGGGCGGTCCCGTGGGTGGCCTCGAAAATCGCATGGCCGGTGACATAATTGATGTTGGCGCCCGGCGCGATGCCGATCCCGCCGACCTGCGCCGCCAGCGCGTCCGAAATGTAGTCGCCGTTCAGATTCATCGTCGCCAGCACATCAAACTCTTTGGCGCGCGTGATCGTCTGCTGGAAACAAATGTCGGCGATGACATCCTTGATCAGCAGCTTGCCGGCCGCCAGGGCCGCCTTCTGTTCCGCATTGGCGGCGTCTTCGCCCTTCTCTTTCTTAACGCGCTCCCATTGCGCCCACGTGTAGACCTTGTCACCAAATTCGCGTTCGGCCAGGGCGTAGCCCCAGGCGCAGAAGGCGCCCTCGGTGAACTTCATGATGTTGCCCTTGTGCATCAGCGTGATGCTGCGGCGCTTGTGCGTCAAGGCATACGTGATCGCCGCGCGCACCAGCCGCTCGGTGCCTTCTTTCGAGACCGGCTTGATGCTGATGCCGGCGCTGGCGGGGAAACGAATTTTCTTGTATTCCTTGGGAAAATGTTGCTGCACCAGCGCCAGAAACTGATCACGCTCGGGCGTGCCGTCGGCAAATTCGAGCCCGGTGTAAATGTCCTCGGTGTTCTCGCGGAAGATGACCATGTCGACATCCTGCGGCCGCTTGACTGGCGAGGGCACGCCCGTGAACCAGCGCACCGGCCGCAAGCACACATACAAATCCAGCATTTTGCGCAAGGCCACATTCAAGCTGCGTATGCCGCCACCAATCGGCGTAGTCAGCGGGCCCTTGATTGCCACGCGCTGCTGCACGATCGTGTCAACCGTCGCCTGCGGCAGCCACTCGCCGGTCTTCTTGAATGCCTTCTCGCCCGCCAGCACTTCCAGCCACTCGATCCGGCGTTTGCCGCCATAGGCCTTCTGCACGGCGGCATCGAAGACCGGTTGTGCTGCGGCCCAAATATCCGGCCCGGTGCCGTCGCCTTCGATGAAAGGAATGGTCGGATTGTCCGGCACGCGCAGCCGGGCATGGTCATCAATTGTGATCGTCGCCATGGTATACGCCAGGGTGAATGTGGTTAAAAGTGTACTGCAGCACTATTATAGCAAAATCACACGGCGGTTGTAGACGCGCCAGTGCGGTGCCGGTGTTAGCGTGACTATCGTTGCGCCTTCGCCAATGCCAAACTTCCGGCTGGCCCGCATTGCAGCGCTGTGCAGACCGTGTGAGCAATAATCATCAATGCTGCGGCACCCAACGCCTCGACTGTGGAGCTTTGACGTGTGACTATACTCTGGACGCAAGCATACACCGCTTGATGGTTGTCGACCAGGCCACGGCGGAAGCAAGACGTTCAATAGCCAAATTCAACGGCAAATCTGTTGTGAATTGAATGTCCTTTGCACCGAACAGCACAGCAGCCAGTTTGGTCATCATCGTAACACCCAAACATTCGGTTATTGTTTGTTGTGGATCAAACAATTACTAATGCACGCGCATTCTACTTTGCAGCATCCTTGTAGCCGCCCGCGGTGAGGGCGGCCTCTGTAGCCGCGGTCATCGCCCGCGGCTACAACAGATATCATCGGCAGCGTCCGCGCGGCGTGGCGCGCTCACCGTGGTGGAGTCGCCGCAGGGGACAACGGTGCCGGTTTATGTAGAGAAATTGTGGCAAATTTGCATTTTCCGGGCTGATTTGCTATACTCTTATGCGGTTTGTTGGAAATTCATGAACATATGCGACCTGTGCGCAGGGGCGTGCGGTGTTGCGCTATTCTATCATGGCGATGAAGACAATTGTTTTGTATGCATTGCTGGGGCTGACGCTTGTCCTGGGCGCGTGCGAGCGCCGCACGCTGCAGGTGCGGCATGTCCTGGAGCGTGCCGCCGCGCTGAGTGAGGCGGAGCAGTATCAAGATGCGGCGCGCTTGTACCAGAAAGCGCTGACGCTCGATCCGCAGTGCGAAGAAGCCGCGCTGCAAGTTGCCTTCATTTATGACGACTGTTTGAAGGACAAGAGCAATGCGGTGGTGGCCTACGAGCATTACCTGACGATTGCAAAGAATGATGCGGCCCGCGCCAAAGCCCAGCAATGGTTGATGAGTGCGCGCCAGGCCGCGTCCATGCCGGCGGCAGCCGCCGAAACCGTTGCCGCGCCGACCACTGCCGACCGGCGCAACCTGGCCGAACAGCTGGCGCTGAAAGACCAGCAATTCGAGGAAATGCGCCGCCAGTTGATCGAACGACATGAGACGCGCGTCAACGCGCTCAACGACGAACTGACCGCCGCGCAGACCCGCCTGCAGCAGATGGAACAAGTGCTGGCGGTCGACGCGACGGTGACCAACGCGACCTATATCCCGGCCTTGTTGGCGCGCCTGGCCAGCAATGAGTTTGTCATCGCGAGCCTGCAAGAGAGGCTTGCACTGCAAGAGCTGCCCACGCCGCCACCACAGACGGACGGACCAGCAAAGGTGGCGGAGCTGCAGCGGCAACTTGAATATGCCCAGGCGCGGGCGCGCCTGAGCGACAGCTATATTGCCAGCAATGTCGCGCTGAGCCTCGAATGTGCCACGTTGACGCGCACGCTGGCGGCGCTTGAGGAACAGCGCGCAAACCATGGCGGATCTGTGCTGCAGGCCGACACCAACGACCTGATGGCGCTGCAACGCACGCTGGCGGCCTACACCAAGCCGAATGCGGACGACGGCGAGGTGCTGCCGACCGGGCTGCACGAATTGCAGCAACAGTATCAGAGTTTGCGGCAGAAATATTTGGACGAAGTGGAGTACCGGCGCAAACTCGGCAATATGGTGGTGCGCCTGCAAAACGAAGGCGGCCCACCGCTGCGATCGCAGACAGCGACACCCATGCCCGGTGCCGCGCGCGTGACGACGGCGCGCGTGGGTGGGGCGGATCAGACATTCCCGCACACGCAGCCGGCCACCGCGCGCGTGCGTGTGCCGAGCGCAGCGCCGGCGCCACGCAGCGTTGTCGCCCGTCCGGTGCCGGCGACACTGGAACCGGTCACGCTCTCAATGACCGACGCACGGTCGAGTACGGCACGCCGCACCTATGCGGTGCAGGCCGGCGATTCATTGATGAAAATTGCGCGCGACATGTATGGCGATGCGAGTCTGTGGACCAAGCTGTTCTATGAGAATCGCGACACGCTCGATCGCCCGAACCAACTGCGGGTCGGGCAAGTACTGCGCGTGCCGTAAGGCAAAGCAGATCGGACGGATCGGACAGCTCAAGCGCGCAATTGGCGCTCGGCGTCGACCACGCCGCGGTCAAGCATGATGCGCGCGTCGCGCGCGGTGGCGCGCAGCTTGTCGGACGTAAAGGGCGCCTGCTGCAATTGGCGCAGCAGTTGAATCACCATCCGCAGGTAGCGCACCAATTCACCCTCATCAACGCCGCAGGCTTCGACGGCATCGGTAAAATCGCCGCCTTTGATCCATAATTCGATGGCGCTACCCAATTGTGGTTTGGGCGGTGGCGCGCCGGGCTCGATGTCATGCTTGTCCTCGATGGCATGGATGGTGTGAAACGAGCGGCTGAGCTCGCGCGCGACCCAGCCGAACTGGTGCGGTATACCGCGCGCAAATTGGGTCTTGGGGCGCGGCTCGAACACCAGGCAGGACAGCGCAAAGGCCAGTTCATGCTGCGAGAAACGATCGAGCAAGCCCTGCTCGAACAAGTGCGCCAAATACAATTCATAGCCAAACATCCAGCGCGCAAAATTGCCTTTGCTGGTCAGCGTTTCATGACGAATGCAGCCGGCATCCTTGAGGACATTGAGCCGGTCGAGGAAGCGTTGGCGCGCGCGTTTGCGTTGCTGCTTCGAGGCTTGAAAGCAATGCAGGGTGCGCGGGTATAATTCGAGCACGCGTTCGCCATAGCGCTCATACAAATTGAGGATGGTGGCGTACGAGGCGTTGAACTGGCTGATGACCGGCTCGGGCTGGCCGAAGAGCGAGTATTGCACGTCGTCCAGCTTGACCTGGGTGGGCACGAGCCGGACATAGACAAAGCCCTCGGTGTCCATGCCGCGCCGGCCGGCGCGCCCGGCCATCTGGTAGAAATCGCGCGGGCGCAAGGGGCCGAAGCCGGTGGCGTAGTATTTGCGCAGCGAATCGAAGACGACCGTGCGGGCCGGCATGTTGATGCCCAGCGCGAACGTCTCGGTCGTAAAAATCAGCGGAATCAATTTGGCGTTGAACAACTGTTCGACGATTTCCTTGAGGGTTGGCAACATGCCGGCGTGATGATAGGCGACACCGTGGCGGATAAAGGTGTGCAGCCGCTTGGCGGAGGGCTCATGCAGCACGCCATAGCGTTCGCACAGCAGGCGATAGCGGCGCTCGATCTCGATCTGCTGCTCGGGTGACAGGAAGGTGTAGCCGAGGACTTCATCGGCGAGCTCCTCGGTACGGCGCCGCCCAAACGCAAAATAAATGCAGGGCAGTTCATCCTGCGTGCGGATGGCCTTGACCAATTGACTGAGCCGGTTCGGAATGACGTGGCGTTCGAGCCCGCGCTGATACCGGCCGCCGCGAAAATGGCGATAGCCGTGTTCCTTGACATCCTTCCAGCGCGTGAAAATCTCACCCTGGCACTGATACCGGAATTGGAGCGGCACGGGGCGCTTGGTCTCGATCACCACCGTGGTGGGCCGCTCCAGCACCTGTTCCATCCAGGCGGCCAGTTCGTCCACATTCGGCACGGTGGCGCTCAAGCACAACATGCGGGTGCGCGCCGGGGTGAGCATTAAAGATTCTTCCCAGACGGTGCCACGCTCTTCGTCATCGAGATAATGGACTTCGTCGAAAATGACCCAGGCGGCATCCTCGATCTGGTCAGGTTGATCGAGCACGGTATTGCGATAAATCTCGGTGGTCATGATGCGCAAGGGCGCGCGCGCATTAATCGCCACGTCGCCGGTGACAATCCCGACCAGGTCACCGTACTGGGCGGAAAAATCGCGATATTTCTGATTGCTGAGCGCTTTGATGGGCGCGGTATAGATGACCGGGCGCTGCTGGGCCAGCGCATCGGCGATGACATAATCGGCGATGACGGTTTTGCCGGCGCCGGTCGGTGCGGCCACCAGCAGCGAGGTCGTGCCGGCGACGGCCGCGATGGCCTCGCGCTGATAGGCGTCATACGGGAAATCGTGCAGACGCACGAGCTGGGCGGCGGGCGTAGTGGCGACGGCGCTCACAACGTGTCGGCAGCGATCCGTGGGTACAATTCCGCCCAGGCCTGGTCCGCAGTCGCGCCGCGCGCGAAGAGCGCCTGCAAAAATTCGAGGCGCGGGCGCAAGCCGGTGTTGTTGGCCACCTGAATATTCAGGCCGGGGCGGGCGTTGGCCTCGATCATCATCGGGCCATGCTGGGCGTCGAGCATCAGATCCACGCCGATATACTTGAGCGGAATGTGCGTGGCCAGCCGGCGGGCGGCGTCGACTGCCGCCGGCCAATCGGGCACCTGCAAGCCCAGCAGATTGGCGCCGGTATCGGGATGGCGCGTGATGTGGTCGTTGTGGCAGACGGCTGCGCGGGTGATGCCGGTGGCAATCGCGACGCCCAGCCCGACGGCGCCTTGATGCAGATTGGCGCGGCCGTCCGAGCGCTTGGTCGGCAGGCGCATCATCGCCATGACCGGCACGGTGCGGAAGAGAATAACGCGCACATCGGGCGTGCCGCCGTAGGCAATGTCCTTGAAAAACACATGCGGGAAGATGCGCTGCTCAATCAGGGTTTGGTCGGGCAATTCACTGAGCGAGTACAAACCGGACAAAATCGAGGTGACATGAAAGTGCAGATCCATGGTGCCGACGTGGGCGCCGCTGGGCTTGCGCCATGTGCCGTCCTTGTCGCGTTCGAGGACCAGGACGCCGCGGCCGGCAGCGCCGCGATTGGGCTTGATGACAAAGGTGTTGTAGGTGGTCGTGACGCGCGTCAGTATGCGGGTGATCTCGCCGTAATAGGTCACTACGCCATAGGTCTCCGGGCAGGGGACGTGGGCTTCGGCGGCCAGGGTCTTGGTCCTGATTTTCTCATCCACCAAGCGGTAATGTTGGCGTGGATTGCCGGGCGCAATATAGCGGGCGTTGCGCCGGTTCATGCAAAGAATATGATGGGCGCCGAGCAGGCGCAGGTATGAATTAAGTTTGGTTCCCATTGGCCAGGGCGCGGAAACGGATGAATTCTGCCAGGCGGAAGCCGGAATAGCGCCCGATCAAGAGCATGATCGCGATCACCGTCAGCAGCAGCTCCGGCATGGCGAACATGAGCGTGGTCAGGGTTTTCCAGCGGAAGACCAGACAAATGACGACGACCGAGGCGAGCGTGCCGAGCAGATGCTTGAACATGTTGACAAAGCCGTCTTCGAGCTCAAGCAGCCAGCAGCGCTCGATCGACATGGTCAGGATGACGACCGGCAGCAGGCCGACGATCACGCCCAGCTCGGTCTCGAACCGGTCGGTGATAATAACGAAGACGATCATGCCGATGATGACAAACGTCAGCATGACCGACAAGCGTGGCACCAGCAGCAGTTTTAAGCCGTCAACCAGCCAGCGCACCAGCAAGCCGAGCAGAATGAAGGCCAGCAGCGTGGCGATGCCCCAGCGCAACGGGGCGAGATGGATGCCGATCGAGATGAGGACCGGCGCAAAGGTACCGAGCGTGGGAATGCCGATGATATTGCGGATGATGCAGACGACCAGCGCGCCCAACGGAATCAGGAGCAGAAAGCGCAGCGCCCACTGGCCGTTCGGCGACAAATGCGAAAATGAGGCGACCGTGGCAAGCTGTTGCCATTGATTGGTGCCGACATTGGTGTCGCTCTCGAGCGCCGCCACCCGGAGAATGGTGAAGCTGTAGTTGAGCGCATCCATGTAGCGATGTCGGATCAGCGGGTAATCACCGCGGTACAAGAGCAGGTAATTCGAGGGCATGGTCTGATAGCGGCCATTCAGCGGGCAATACGGCACCCAGCGATCATTATGCCAGACTTCCACCCAAACATGTGATTCGCGTTTGATGCCCTCGTTGAGGATCAAGCCGCCGATCACGCGGGCGGGGATGCCGCAGGCGCGGCAGAGTGCGACCATCAACCGGCTCTTGCCGCCGCAATCGCTTGCGCCAGTGTTCAACGCGGTGATGGCGTCCACCGTGCCGGGCACATAGTTGTTGAGCATGCGATAGGTGCAGAAATTATAGATGGCATCGACCTTCTTGTCCGGGTTGGTGATGTCCTTGGTGAGTTCATGCGCTTTTTGCTGAATCAGCGGGGCGGAGGCCTGAATCTGATCCGTACTGGCCAGGCATTCCTGCAGTAACTTGGCGCGCTGTCTCTTGGGCATCGGCGCCGAGGGCGGCTCGTCCGGCTGGGCCTGGGTCACAAAACTGACGGACATCTCCTTGGGACCTTTGACGCCGGTGTTTTGCCACAAGACAAACCGGTTGCGCTCGTTGCCCTCGGTCACAAAGTGGTGGGTCATGCCGGTTTCTTTGAACTCTTCGGCCGTGATTTGTTGGGCGTCGGACTTGGCCGGCAGCAGCAGCTTGACATACGACTCTTTGCGTTTGGCATCGGCGTTGATGCGGATGTTGACGCGCCAGCGCGCGCCCTTGGTCAGGCCCGACAAATCGCCGCCAAGCAACCAGTAGCGCGTGCCCGCCAAGCCGCCGCTCAACGCCAGCAACAAGCACGCGCTAATGACAACAATACGAGTTGGACGATCCATAAAACGTGGTGGTGGATTAGTTCAGCGACAATGAAAATGACAGGCGGTCAAGCATGCTGGCAATGACGATGTGGCAACGGATATGGCCCGCGTGGGCCGCGCGGGCGCGGGCGCCCGCCGCACGACTATGCATCGTCTTCCTCGTCCAGCTCCGCCTCGCGCCAGCTCACCCAGAATGAACAGAACTGATGCCATGATTCCGGACACTCGACAAAGAACTCGCCCAAGACTTCGAGCAGCGTGTCCACGTCCTCGTCAACTTGGGCAAGCAAGTCCTGCAATCCATCGTGCGGGTCTTCGCTAATGCCGTGATCAGAAAACATCCATTCATTCATGCCAGCAACCTCATGAAAACATAGTAAAATAGCGTATCTGCGTTCATCATAACATATAAAAAATCAAAAAGCAAACCGAATGGCACGGGTGCGGGTTTGGCACGTCTCTTATGCCGCGGCCCGGTGCCGGGCCGCGCGGATGGCGTTGCGCAACAACATGGCGATGGTCATCGGGCCTATTCCGCCCGGGACCGGCGTGATGGCGCCCGCCACTGCACTGACGCCCGCGAAGTCAACGTCGCCGACCAGGCGATAGCCGGCCTTGGCGCCGGGATCGTCCACCCGGTTGATGCCGACGTCCACGACCACCGCGCCGGGCCGCACCATCGCGGCAGTCAGCGTGTTGGGCCGGCCAATCGCGGCGACGACGATGTCGGCCTGGCGCGTGTACTGCGCCAGATCGCGCGTGCCGGTATGGCAAAGCGTCACGGTCGCGTTCGCCCCGGCCCGCTTCTGCACCAATAGATTCGCCAGCGGCTTGCCGACGATATTCGAACGGCCCATGATGACCACATGCGCGCCGGCTAGTTCAATGCCGTTCTCCTGCAGCAGAACCACCACGCCATACGGGGTGCAGGGAAAAAAGCCGTCGGTGTCACCAATGCACAACTTGCCGACGTTGACCGGATGAAAACAGTCCACGTCCTTGCGCGGATCAATCGCGGCAATGATAGTCGCTTCAGTAATGTGTTTCGGCAGCGGCAACTGGACAATGTAGCCGTCCATCGCCGGATCGGCATTCAGCCGCGCAATGAGCTGCAGCAGCTCGGCTTGCGTCGTGCTGGCGGGCAGCTCGAAGTTGTGCGAAAGGATGCCGACTTCGGCGCAGGCCTTTTTCTTCATGCGAATGTAGGCCTGCGAGGCGGGATTATCACCGACCAGCACAAAGCCCAAGCCGGGCGTGACGCTGTGCGCGGCCAGATGGCTGACCTCCTGCGCCATCTGCACGCGCAGCCGGCGCGCGGTTTCATTGCCATCCAGAATACGGGCGGACATGCCGGCTCCTTACTGCTTGCCGTCGCGCGCGGCGGTGATGTACTCCATGCAATACTCGTCCAGGCCGACCAGCGCGCGGGTGGCAGCCATGATGCCCATCATGCCTTCGGCGGTCGGGTCAATAATGGCGCCATCCAGGCCGGCCTCGACCAGCAACGCGAAAAACGCGCGATTAACATGAATCCGGTTGGGCAAGCCGTACGAGATGTTGCTCAAGCCGACCATCGTGTGCGCGGCCGGATACTTGGTTTTGATATAGCGCACGCCCTCAATGGTCATGCGCGCCTGCTCGGGATTGGTCGAGATCGGGCGCACCAGCGGGTCAATGTACATCCGCTCGAGCGCGATGCCTTCGGCGGTCATGCGCGCGCACAGCTCGTCAATGATGGTCTGCCGGCCTTCGAGCGTCTCGGGCATGCCGGCGTCGTTCATGGTCAGGGCTATGATGCCGGTGTTGTATTTCTTCACCAGCGGCAGCGTGTCGGCCAGGCGCACGGTCTCGGCCGTGGTCGAGTTGATAATCGTGCCGGGCCGGTTGCACACCTGCAGCCCGGCTTCCAGCACCTGCGTTTGGGCGGAGTCAAACGACAAGGGCAGCGCGGTGGCACTGCTGACGATCTCGGCCAGCCAGCGCATGTCTTCGAGTTCCTTGGCCGGATCGGCGCCGGCATTGACATCAATATGGGTGGCGCCGCGCGCCTCCTGCTGGCGCACTTCGTTGCGGATGAACTCGGCGTCACGCGCCCAGGCTTTCTCGCGGATCGACTTGCGCGTCATGTTGATGCGCTCGGCTACAATCGTCATCATGGCGTGGTGCTCTCAAGTGGTTAGCGGTGACGCAAGCAAAACTACAAGTACATTGGCACAAGTATACCAAAAACAAAGCGGACGCGTTGTCAAATGGCATTGCAACGCCGCCCCGCTTGCGCTATACTAATGGCCATGAGGTATCCGACGGTCTATGAGGTGATCGTGATTGGCGCGGGCCATGCCGGCTGCGAGGCGGCGCATGCCGCCGCGCGCATGGGCTGCCGCACCCTCTTGTTGACGATGCAGCTCGACACCATCGCGCAAATGTCCTGCAATCCCGCCATCGGCGGCCTGGGCAAAAGCAACCTGGTGCGCGAAGTCGACGCGCTCGGCGGCTTGATGGGCTTTGTGACGGATTACACCGGCATTCAGTTCCGCATGTTGAACACCAGCAAAGGCCCGGCCGTCCAAGCGCTGCGCGCGCAAACCGATCGCCACGCCTACAGCCGCATGATGAAACGTTGCCTCGAAACCACGCCGCTGCTCGATCTCAAACAGGGCATGGCAACCGCGCTGCTGACCGATGCGCAGGGTGTGACCGGCGTCGTGTGCGCCGGCGACGTCGCCTTCACTGCGCGCAGCGTGGTCGTCACCACCGGCACCTTTCTGCACGGCATGCTGCACATCGGCGAGCTGATGCTGCCGGGCGGCCGCGGCGGCGAACCGCCGGCCATCGGCTTGTCGGATTCCTTGCGCACGCTGGGCTTGCAGCTCGGCCGGCTCAAGACCGGCACGCCGCCGCGCCTGGATGCGCGGACCATTGATGTCACCCGCATGCGCGCCCAGGCCGGCGATCCTGATCCCGCCGCATTTTCCTTTCAGCACCGCACGCCGCCCGCCCTTGCGCAAATGCCACAGGTACCGTGTCATATTACCCACACCAGCACGCAGACCAAAGAAATCATCGAACGCAATTTGTCGCGCGCCCCGCTCTATACTGGCCAGATTCATGGCGTCGGCCCGCGCTACTGCCCCTCGATCGAAGACAAAATCAAGCGCTTCGCCGACAAGGACACGCACCTGGTGTTCATCGAGCCCGAGGGCTGCGCCACCAACGAAGTCTATCCGAACGGCATCTCGACCAGTCTGCCGCTGGATGTGCAGATCGAGCTGGTGCGCTCAATTGTCGGTTTGGAACAGGCCGAGATCATCAAGCCGGGCTATGCGATCGAATATGATTATTGCGACCCGGCCGATCTGCGCGCAACCCTCGAATCAAAAATCGTCCCGCGCCTCTTCCTAGCCGGACAAATCAACGGGACCTCCGGCTATGAAGAGGCCGCGGCCCAAGGCATCCTGGCCGGCATCAATGCCGCTGCCACCGTCCGCGCCCGTGAGCCATTGACACTCGACCGCAGCCAGGCGTATCTGGGCGTCATGATTGATGACCTGATCACGCGCGGCGTGACCGAGCCTTATCGCATGTTCACCTCGCGTGCCGAGTATCGCCTGATCCTACGGCAGGACAACGCCGATGCGCGCTTGACCGGGATTGGCCGCCACTATGGCCTGATTGACGACGCGCGCTACGCTGCCTTCACCCGCAAGCGCGCCGCGATTGAAGCCGAGTTGACCGAGCTGCACACGCGCCGCAAAGATGGTCAGCCGCTAACCAAACTCCTGGCTGCGCCGCAAACAACGCGCGCCGACTATTCAAATTTGCGTGGCGAGGCCGCACCGGCCGTGCTTGAAGATCCAGCCGTGCTGGACGCCGTGCTGATCGAATGCAAATATGCCGGCTACATCGAGCGCCAGCGTGCCGTCATCGAGAAATTCGCGCGGCTGGAGAAAAAGCGCATTCCCGCCACCTTTGATTACAGCGCCGTGCCCGGCATGCGCATCGAAGCCCACCAGAAATTCACGCGGGTGCAGCCGCAGTCGCTCGGCCAGGCCAGTCGCATCGAGGGCGTCACGCCGGCCGACATGACATTGCTGGCGGCCTTTCTGGCGCGCGGCGCGCGGGCGGCAAAACTGGTAGAATCTGAATTAACAAACCAAAGGGAGACAGCGACATGAAAGACCTGAAGAACACGAAGACCGAGAAGAATCTGCAGGCAGCGTTCGCCGGCGAGTCCCAGGCGCGCAACAAGTATACCTACTTTGCGTCGGTCGCCAAGAAAGAAGGCTACGAGCAGATCGCGGCGCTCTTCCTCGAGACGGCCGAGCAAGAGAAGGAGCACGCAAAGTTGCACCTCAAAGCGTTGAGTGGCATTGGCGACACGGCCGCGAATCTCAAAGCCGCTTCAGCCGGCGAAGGTCATGAATGGACCTCGATGTATCCGGACATGGCCAAAGACGCCCGCACGGAAGGCTTTGAGGAGATCGCGCGCCTGTTCGAGGGCATTGCCAAGATTGAGAAAGAGCATCAACAACGCTATCTGGCCTTGCTGAAAAATCTGGAAAGCGGTGCGGTGTTCGAAAAGGCGCAAAAGGTCAAATGGCGCTGTCGCAACTGCGGTCTGGTCTATGAAGGCACCACGGCGCTGGAAAAATGCCCGGTCTGCCAGCACCCCAAGGCCTACTTCGAGATCGTGCCTGAAAATTACTAGAAGAATTGAACAAGGAGTAAAAGAGTCAAGGAGATAGAGGAAACTTTTAGCAGCGAAACAATTCGTGGTGCGGCACGGCAGTGTTTGCCGTCTGCACTGTTCCAATTCATTTATAATTTATTTCGCTGCGAAAGAGATTAGCCGGTTCAATCGACACTTTTTGTCGTTTGTGGCGGCAGCCGGCTGCAATGTGGCGGCACTCTGGCCCACACGAGTCCGATAACTATATCCAAAGGCTTGCGGTAGAGCTTGCATTACTACATAATGTTGCCCCGAACCCCATGCCGTCGCACGCCGTCCCACATCGTACAACTTGCTCAACCAACCACGCCATCTAGACATCACATGCCCGTCGGCATCCTTAAATAACGCCGTTCATGCATGACCCATCTCTGTCGACGGACTGTCAGAGCAGGTCATTGTGACACAGCCGGTCGTTATAACCTGTTTATTATGCAAGGCAAACAGCGTCAAAACATGAATTTTACTGTATGCGCAGGACTGGCATACTACCTGCTCTTTATACCAAACGCCATCGTGTTTTGATGGCAAATTAATAAGTACCAAAGGTACAATGATGAAACCTCACAATACCACCCATGGCGTCTTCCACATACTGCTTGTTGCACTTGTGATCCTCGGACTACTGGGCGTGCTTTCCGCCTGCAAACCGCATCCCGTCAGCTGCAAGCCCGCACCAGCCGAGGCCAGTCCGGCGCGGCACGCCGAAGACACGCAGGCTGTAACTGCCGACACGACCACCCGTGCTGATCGTGACGCAGATGATGCGGATGCCAACGCGCAGGCCGGCGCCAGCATGCAGGCGACTAGTACGACTGACGCATTCTATTACAGCGATGCAGCGCAGGCAAGCAACACGGTTTCCGCAGTTCTGCAGCGTTTTACAGAGCAGCGCAAAGAGCAGCTGCAACGTCTAGCTGAATCACTGGGGATTAAAGTGCCGGCAGCATTCGATATGTATCTGGAGGCCGTTAAAGGCAACGACTGGAATGTGGCTTCAAACATGTACGAGCAGCTTCGCCTCTTCTGTGGCCAATATGCAGACTCGGTTGAAGACGCAGAGATTCGCACTCCGCTCTGGCAGGCGATTATGGAAATACATTGGGCGTGGGAATACGCACATGCGTGGGGTCCGGTTGGTACACTAACGTACGTGCAGGAGTTATACAAACCGATTACTGAAAACAGTCTTTACCTCGGCGGCACTGATCCTGGACGTTTTCTCGCCACCGCGTTTCAGAGCGAAGTAGCCCGAAACGGCATAGCCATCATGACGCAGAATGCGCTGGCGGACAACAACTACATTAAATATGCATCTGCTATTGCGCTTCAGGGCAGCGGCGCACCCGCAAACTTGACGCAGGCCGAATTCAGGAAAGGGTATGCAGACTATGCAAAAGAAGTAGAGCAACGACGCGCCAATGGCGAAACCGTTGACGGCATAACTATTGCAGGCGGCAAGATTACGGTGTACGGTATCGCCGAGGTGATGCGTGTCAATAGCATCCTGGCGCGAACGTTGTGGGAGAAAAACAAGGACGCGCATGACGTGTTTGTTGAAGAAAGCTTTGTGGTGCCATGGATGTATGAGTATCTTGAACCTGCCGGACCAATCATGAAGTTGAGCCGGGGAAAAAGCGAATTGACCTCCGACAAGGTTAACCAAGATTCTGCCTATTGGGACTCCGTAGAGTGTGGGTTGGTGCCACATGTAGGTGATCCACTGAACCTCACATTTGCCAAGATGCGTAGTGCCATCGCCGGCTTGTATGAAAACAGGAATATGTTGCGTGAGGCGGAACATGCATATCAGCAAGCAGTGCGTCTGGCGCCGGCCGCGGCTGAACCGTCCGTACGCTATGCCGCAATGCTCGCCAATGTGGGCCGCTACGACGAGGCTCACGCTATTGTCAACGAATGCCGGCGTTTCAACCCGGACATGCAAAAGCTTGCGGACTTCAATGCCCAGCTTGATCAGATACAGAAACAGAAACAGAAACAGAAACAGGCTGGGCACTAAGTGCCTATGCGTAAACACAGGACAAAGAAGGTCATGCATTGACAGTTGATTCTGCTGAAAAACCCTGACAGCCGCAAAACGAAGTTTATGAACAATGGCGACGGTTGGAAAGCAGCCGGGTTTTTCAGCAGAATTGATGGTTGACGTTCTTGCGAGCTTCTGCAAGTGCCGACGCCGGCGTGCGGTGCCAAAGCACAGTTGCCGCGGAATGCTCTCACAAAGGCACAAAGACACGGAGAAGCACTGAACAATGCAATGCAATTGGTTCATGGCGAATGAGAGGCCTCAATTGTGTTGAAGCAACGACCACATAAAAATCTCGGTGCTGCCGCAGCCCTCTGTGTCTTTGTGCCTCCGTGAGAGGAACGCTGCGCTGGTCAATCGACATGTTTTGTCGATTGCGCCGGCCGCATTATAAATTCATTCGCCGCAAATTCTCGCGCGGCGCGACAATTTCGAAAGCGGCCCTCGGCCGCATGCAATCCATCGGCGGCATCTGCGTAATCTGCGGATAATCAATGCTCCGACTGCGGACAGTGCCCGTCAAGTGCATGGGTGCCGGGCGCGTAATTTGAACTTACGGTGTTACTAATGAATGCGCTTTCTACTTTGCAGCGTCCTTGTAGCCGCCCGCGGTGAGGGCGGCTTCTGCAGCCGCGGTCAGCGCCCGCGGCCACAATTGGCATGACACCTAGTAAGCGCATTCATTAGTAATATCACTTGCTGCGCACGTGTTCTTTTGCTATACTAAGCAGGTAAGAAATGATCGTGCGGAAGTACGCACGCTGCCAACAGAATGAAAGCACTGCGCATTTTACTCTTTGTCAAAAAATGCACAAAGGAACATGTATGCTGCGTTTGCTATCCGTCATGCTGATCATACTTCTTGCTGCATGTCAGCGCACACCACACCCTGCTGCGCGACCACGTGCAGAGCAAGCGCCGGCGCGCTCACTTTCCGCTGATGCAAATCGCGCCATGCCAGCGCGCTCAAATCTTTTCACGCCTGTCGTGCTTGGCACACCCCAACCAACCGGGCTCGTCAACGGTGTCGTTCTGTTCGACAATGGCAACGCAGCCAGCGGCGCGACGATCTGGGCCGAGGAAGTTCTGCGCACTGAACCGGATGAGTGGAACAAAAAGGAATCAACTGCGACAAATGCATTGCCGGACACAAAAACGGTAACAGATGCCGATGGCGCCTTTGCCATTACAACCATCAAAGGCGATACACGTTTTGTAGTGAAAGCGCTGTGCAGCGGATTTGCGGTCAGCATGGCCGGGCCGTTTGAACGCGCCACGCTGCCAAAGGAGCTTGTGCTCACCATAAAGACTGAGGGTGCGCGCTTGACCGGGCAATTCCTTATGCGCGATGGCATGCCGGCCACGAATGTGACGGCGCACTATTATTTTTCTGTGCAAGCACATACCTTGGAATGGCGCAAAGGGGAAATCCGCTTGCCGTTGACGATTGAAGCCGACGGCACGTATCTTTCCGGCATCATTGCGCCGGGGGCGTTGTCTTTTTCCTTTGATGTGCCGGAACACCTCCGCGAAAATCGTGAAAGAATCATTCGCGAGAATCAGCTCGAAACACTCGACGTGGTGTTTAGCGAGATACCGGTCATAACCGGCAAGGTCATTGACATAGCCACCCACATGCCAATCCCGGATGTGCTGATTATGCCCAGTCCTGAATATGGCCAGCAGAGCAGCACCTGTTTGCAATTCTCGGACGCGAACGGCCTGTTTTGGGTGCGCATGAGCAACGAGGCCTCCTTTCTCAGATTTACGCACATCCTTTATGCGCCCAGCCTGTGCTATGTGCCGTACAGCCCAAGAACGCAATACCCGCCGCCGGTTGTGTACATGTCTGCCGGCGCGCAGGTTCTCGTCAACGTGGTTGAAGCCGATGGTTCACCCGCAACGAATTGCATGGTGCGCCTCGAAGCAAACCGCGCCACCGTTATTGAGCGTCATCAAGAGTCTATGATCCAATCCGTAAGCGCGGGCGAGACACTCTTCAGCAATGTGCCGGTGCATATCAGCCCGGTAACGGCATACGCGTGCGGCATGGATGGCAGTGATGCGGCGCAGAGGTCTTTTGGTAGTGTATATGGCCGAGAAGATGCAAACATGGCGCGCAGTGAACCGCTCGCGCTAACACCGGGTGCAGTGGCAACAACACTGCTGGTTTTGCCGCCGCGCGGCATGCTTGAGATTCTATTTTCTCAACCGGTCAAGCGTGACCGGATCGGCATTACGTGCCGGTGTGCTGCGTCGAACGAGAGTTACCGCGCCTTTGATGATCATCACTTTGTTTTTGAAACGCAGCGCGCATGGATAAACAGCATGCCGACCGGCTTCTATGCAATTGACATCCGCAAATCCAGTGGTTTCAGAATAAATGATGTGACCTATCTGAAAACAAATGTCAATATCATCGCCGACGCGCCGGTGCAACTGTATGTCAACAATGCCAGCAACGATTCCGGCACCATTGAAGGCACGGTCACTGTCGGCGGCGTGCCGATGGGTTACTTTCTGCCCCGTGCTGCGATTACGTCGTCCACGCCAGGTGAACGGCGTGCTTTGCAGTACGGCTGCGGATATCAAGGACATTTTTTAATTGAAGGTCTCGATCCGCAGTTGCGCTACGATGTTTGGCTTTCGCCGTTCACAATTTCATCCACCGATATTGTCATTACAGCAGTCGCGCCCAACGGCCCGCCCTTGAGCATTAATCTTCCGGCCGCGTACCGCATTACTGGTCGCGTTGTTGACGCAAACCATCAGCCTTTAGAATGGTCTCTTCCTTACGCCATACAAGATCGAGACACGGGCGAATTTTGCCTCTCGCCGATTTTTCCCTGCACGTTTGAATTAGATATACGCGTGGACGGCTACCTGCCGGAAAGACGCTCTGTCACGGTGTCCGATCACGACGTTGACCTGGGCGATATTGTCATGGAAAATAGAGGACTGAAAATTACCGGCACCGTTGTTGACGAAAATGGAAAGCCACTTGCCAATGTCCACATTTATGCCTATGGCAGGATCGCGCAACAAGATCCCAACGCTACCCCCTCCTGGTTTGGTAACGATAGTATTTCGGATGAGGAGGGGCGCTTTGAATGGAGCGGCATTCAGCCGAACGCACAATTCAGCATTAGTGTAAGCACCGAACGGAATACTAAAGAAGTGAAAACAGTCGGACCGTTTTCCACCGATACCGATTTAGGCGCCATCGTCGTCACGCCGGAACAGAAGTAAAGGGGACAGAGAAGTTCGCGCCGCGCCGCTGCCATTCTTGCAGGCTTCTGCGGTTGCCGTCGCCGACGTGCGGCGCGTGCTTGACAAATGTACCCAAACAGCGTACAATTGTAATCAATATGAGTACGATACGCATTTCTCCTGTGACGCGTCCGGCTTGTGCGCCGGCGCCGGCACTCGCGCGGGTGCTGTTGGGCGCAACACGCAGCAAGGTGTTGGCGTTGCTGTATTGCCATGCCGAGCGCGGGTTCCACTTGCGCGAAATTGCCAGGCAGGCGTGTGCCGCTCTCGGCGCAGTGCAGCGCGAGCTGCGGCGGCTTGCCGATGCGGGCTTCATCACCCGAACGCGCCAAGGAAATCAGGTCCACTTCCAAGCCAACCCCGTCTGCCCAGTCTTTCCCGAACTACGCATGCTGATGGTTAAGACGGCGGGCGTCGCGGAGATCATCGAGCAGGCTTTGCATCCGCTGCGCATGCACATAAGTACCGCGTTCATCTTCGGCAGTCATGCAACGGGTGAGATCACTGACAAGAGTGATGTTGACCTGCTTGTGGTGGGGAACGTGGATGAGATTGGATTGCATCGCGCAATCGCGCGGGCGGAACAGCGCATCAATCGAGCCGTGAATTATACGCTCTTGACGCCACGCGAGGCCGCCCTGCGCGCAAGAGAAAAGACGGGATTTTTGGCACGCGTTCTCGCCGGCAGCAGGATCTTGATCATCGGAGATGCCCATGAAATACGATGAGCTGCTCAAGAGCGGCAGGATCAAGAAGCAGCGTATTTCCAAAGACGAGATTGCGCGTGCGTTGGAGCGTGCCGCGCGAGATATCTCCACCGCGCGCAAGATTATGGCATCCGACTGGGACTGGGGCTTTGCGGTGGCTTATAACGCCGTGCTGCAGACCGCGCGCGCATACATGTTTGCACACGGGTACCGGCCGGCGAGTGCCGAGGGGCACAAAAACACCTTTGCCTTCATGCGCGCCGCGTTTGGCAAAGAATATGAAGATTTGATAACGTATTTTGACCGCATGCGCGGCAAACGCAACCAGGCAATATACGATGTCGCCGGGCTGATTACGGAGACAGAAGCCGAGGCCTTGTTTGAGAAGGCGGTCTTTTTTGTAAACCTGATTACGTCAAAGCTGCCCACCCTGCCCCGTTGATGAAGAGACAGGCGGAGAGCGGCGCGTGCCGTCTTCGGGACAGAGAGGGCCATGCATTCATAGTTGTCATTCTGGCGAGCTTCTGCAATTGCCGGCACCGGCGTGTGGCGCCAAAGCACAAATGCCACGGTCAGGGCCGTGGCAGATGATATCCGCCGATGCCATCGATGGCGCCGATACAGCATGGAATTGCCACGAAGTCACCAAGACACGAAGAAGCGGGGAGCACGATTCATTATGGGCAGACTTGCAGCACCATGAATTATTCCGTTGCGAAAGGATTTCCTTTGTCATGGTGCCGCACAGACCACACAACAAATCTCAGCGCTGCTGCTGTCCTTGGTGTCTCTGTGCCTTTGTGAGAGATCATCTGCGCTGCGCTTGTCAATCGACACAAAACGTCGATTGAACCAGCTCTTTGACTCTTTTACTCCTTGTCAAAATGCCGCGTTAGGTGGCTGCACCGCTGGCGCTGCAACAGCCAGACGATGCCCAGGCAGAGCGGCAGCAGACCGCCTTCCGGCACCACCAGCGGCAAGGCATAGACATCGTAACGAAATTCCGACCAGGGCTGGCCGCTGCTGGGCGTGAGTGCAACCGTGACGTCCGTTGCGCCGGCGGGTATCGCCTGCGGCGGAATGAAAAACGTGTCGTCATACCAGCGCGTACTGGCCGGTGTGTAGCCGGGCAGCAGCCAGGTGCCGCAGAAGCTGCCATTGCAATACACCTCGGCGCGTTGATTCGTGAGCGCAGCGTCGGCGCGGCGTTGCAGCACCAAGCCGGCACCGCTGTTGACAAATACCGTAAACGAGCTCATGGCGATGTGCACCCGCCCGGTATCGGTGATGAGCGTGGTTGCGAAATTGCCGGGATAGCCGGCGGTGAGTGAATACAGCGTGCTGGCACCTTGATTCGTGTAACCATGCGCGGCCTCACTGGCCGGATTGCCGATGTCAAGGCTGTCGATCAATTGCATGGCGGGCACCGGCGTGCCATACCAGAACGCGAGACTGGCATAATTCGCGCTGGCATCATTTGCGTGGCCGTGTTCAATGCCGGCGCGCAGGCGCGTGCGGAACGGAATGCGATCCGCCAGATGCAGCCGGTAGCAGGCGGTCCAGTCGCTCCCGCTCGGCTGCTGATGATTTTGATTGCCGTGGAGCGGGCGGGAAAACGGACCGCGGTCGAAGTACCAGCCGCCATTGTAGTAGTCCTCGGTGCCGGTGCCGTAGATGACCGGACTGCGGCAGTTGTCGACATAGAAGCGTTCGTCGCCTTCGAGATACCCGCGGCCGGTCGAGCCCTTCATGGCATGAATGACGCCGACGAGATGGCCGCAGCCGGTCACATCGAGAAACACATAATCCTGGCCATCGCCGCCGGTGACGTTCTTGTTCGTGTAGGTGGCGTACAAATGCCCGAAGTTCGCAAGTGCGGCGGGCAGATCGCTGTGGCGCACTTCGCACCAGATGTTGGACGCCCACGCGGTGCCGACGTTGGTCAGCATGATGGTACCAGACGACGTGAACGGCATGGGGAAATAGTTGTAGGCGCGCGCTGCATTGGTCAGCACCCCGAGCATCAGGCCGTGCATTTCGCGCACACCGAACGGCATCCCGAAGAAAAAGCCAAGCGGCGCGGCAACGGCATTCTGCAGACCATCCCAGCTGGCCCGCATCCACACGCCGGACAGCGCATAATTCTCCGGCACGGTCAGATCCAAATAGGCGAAGGTGCGCGTGCCCTCCCAAAATTGGTTGGAAATGCTGTAGCTGTGCGCGGCTTCACTGGCCAGCGCCGCCACCGAAGTGCCCACATCCAGGGTGTCCGTCAGGACCGCGCTGGTGCCGGTACCCGAGTACATCCAGTACGTAAATTCATTCCAATCGATCGCGCTGCTGACAAAGGAAACCTGGACGGTGACCGCCTGCTTGCCGACGACAAAACTGGAGGCAATCTGAAAACGACTGTCATAAAAACAACTGCCGTACCCATTCGGATCGAACCATTCGCCAGCATGCGCACCGTCAATGGACACATTCGCCTTTTGGTTCGCGATGCCATAGTCCATGCGGCGCACCAACGTTGCGCCACTGCAATTTGACTGCACCGCCATGACGAAACGAGAGTAGCCCTTGTGCGCGCGGCCATCATCTGTGACGACAAGCGGGTCTTTATTGGGTTGCCCGAGTGAGGGCGTGACCAGCTGAACACTGGAGACACAGCGCGGCCCGCTGATAGCGGCAATGGTGACCGCGGCGCCGGGCGCGAGGGAAAAGCTGCTGGTAATGGCAAGCGTGCCCGCATATGTCCCCACCGGCGCGGACGCATTAGTCCATTGGGTGCGCACATCACTCGAAGTTTCTGTACCGGTCCAGGTTACCAGCGACGTCGCGGTCGGCGCCCTCACAAAACCGAGATTGTAGTAGGGATTACTGTCCGTCGTAGTGACGCGGCAGGCATTGGTAAAGGTGACCGGGAGATAAAGATAGAAGCCGCCGCTGGAATCAACATTGTTGCCGGACAACGGGGTGAGAAAGGGCGTGACGCCGCCGGCGAATACATTATTAAAGGTGCTGTTGATTTGCGGCGAAGTCGCGCCATCGAGATACACGCGCAAATACGCGCCGCCGTTTTGGCCCGTGACCCACAGCCGGTACAACGCGCCCTGGCCGCGCAACTCCGCCATGACGTATTCACTGCCGGACTGGTAGAGAAAATTGCCGCGGTCGTTATTGCCGCCGCTGCGATCCCAGCTGGAGGCGCCGAGGCACCATTCGGCCGGCGTCAACTGCGGGAGCAATTCGAGCTGGCGGTAGCAGTCAAGCCCCTGCATGTCGGCGGCTGCTGCGACGGTACCGAGCACAATAATGCAGAGCACTAGATAATGCCGGAGGCACCTGATTGTCGTAAGAAGGCGCAGATTCATGCTATGCATAGACTCCAAGGCAAAGTGCGGTGTGAATTACTTGGCATCGTGATTATTCATTGTGTTGCGCAGCTCTTCTGCAGGCTTGGTCAATGAGCAGAAAGTATCGCCGCTCTGCGCCGAAACGAAGCCGCTTGCCCCTCAAGTGTAAACACAAACGGATGATCACTTATTTTCCGGTATTTGTCCGCAAGAATATCCAGTTCTTGGGCAAAAGCGATGAGCTTCTGCGGGCTCGGGTCAACGACACTGGCTTGATTGATAATGCGGTTCCAGCGGTCGTTTATCTCTGCTATTGCTTTGTTTTTTGAATCAGCAATAATTTCTGCATACACAGCTTCTGCTTTGTCCACAGCACCGCGTTGTTCATAACAATACGCAAGGCGGGCCTTACTCCACTGCTCCAGGTCTTTATTGAGAGCATCGTTTGCGCGATACATATCAATAATTTCCATGAACAGCGCTTGCGCACGGGGGATATCCTGTTGCGAGATAGGAAGCGCAAACTCCTGTCCGAGTATAAGGGTAGCATACGCACACAAATTCATATCGCCGCGTTCACGCGCTTGGCTGCGAATATACTCATAGATATAGCGTGCGGCAGGCACATCGCGCATTTTCCCCTGGCCTGCTGCGATATCATTGGCAAGCGTAAGCAACGTATTTAAATCCGGGGTGCTCTCAATAATCCACAGAATTTCAGCTTGAGACAAAACGCTGTTGGTCAAACGACGGTACGCCGGCGAATCGTATGGATTGCCGGTGGCGCCGATGATATCTTTATTATTGAAAGCGTCAAAATGCCGACGACGTTCGGCTTGCTGTTCCGCAGTCATCGTGGCTGTTAGCGCCGGCCCGGAAAGCAAATTCACCAGATGATCAAAGTTGTTGATGGAACTAGCAACGGTCTTGGCGTGCATGTTCGTGTGATCAGGAGCGCTGGTTGTAGAGCGTGCACAATCCGTTGGCATAGTTTTGTCAGAAACATGCGTGTTCACCGCGTTCGTTACAGTATTTGCGTGCGGTTGGTCATGCAGCGCTTCTCTGCGTAACAACAGTACCAATGAGACGGCCAGAATAAGTCCGGCGATCATTACATATGTTGCTCTAGTCATAGAATCACTGTGCAGTCTCAATCGGCATTATCGGTACGAGACATTTGCTATTCTATCAAAAGCGCTTTGTTTTCTGCAAGTGTGGATGGACTTTCAAGTCCATTAGCCGCGCCGCGTCCATGCGCAGGCGCGTCTGCATCATCGCGCTAACGCTGATCGTCCAGCTTTTTAAAACTCGTCTGCAGACCCGCGTGCTGCAGGTGACGCCCCGGCGTCGCCGGCTTGCCGCAGAAAATATTATCCGCAGATGACGCAGATGGCGCCGCTGCAGCATGAAATTGCCACAAAGACACGAAGAAAGCAGTGCGTCGGTGCAGAATAGAGAGTGGGAGCCGCCTCCGTGCGGCGGCGAATCTGCACGCTGCACCATAATTTGTTTCGTTGCGAAAGAAATCAACAGTGAACATCGAACATTGAACATCGAACATCGAACATCGAACGGAAGGCGCAGTACCGCACCACAAATTCGTTCGCCGCAAACGAATTTCCTCACTGGGAATCGCGCTCAGACGCGGATCTGCGCGCCGAGCTGGGTGGTCAGCGCCGCCGCCATCGTCTGCTGCGCCGCATCGATTTCCGCGTCTGTCAGCGTGCGATCGGGTAGGCGATAGCCAATGCGATAGGCCATGCTCCTATGCCCGGCTGGCACATGCTCGCCGCGATAGACGTCAAACAATGTCACGGCGGTGACAAACGTCACGCTGGCATTGGCAATAACCTCCTGCACACGCTGATGCGTGATAGCGTCGGGCACGACAAAGGCGATGTCGCGCTCGGCCAGTGGGAAGCGCGGCAGCGGTGTGAACCGGCGCCGCGGATTCGCGACGGCGCACAGCGGCTCAGCCAGCAATTCGATGATGACAACCCGCCCGCGCAGATCCAAGGCGCGCAGCAAGCGCTGTTCGAGTTCGCCAATGAAGCCAATTATCGGCCCGCCCGCGAGGGTCACCGTGGCCGTGCGGCCGGGATGAAAGCCGGCGCGCGCCGCGACCGTGCGCGTGGCTTGCACGTCCAAGGTGGCCAGCAGCCCATCGAGCACCGCGACGCCATCACCAAAATCCAACTCGCGGGCACTGTCCCATACGCCTTTCTCGGTAGCGGCGCCCCACAGAATAATGCTAAGCCGCTCTTCTTCCTCAAAGCCCGCGCCAGCCGGCTTCGGCCGATAGACGCGGCCAAGCTCAAACATGCGTACGGCCGGCGCACCAAACGCAGTGTTGCGCTGTACGACCTTAATCAAGCCGGGATACAGCAACGTCCGCAGCACTGCTTGCTCCTGGGTCATGGCGTTGACCAGGCCAACCGTATTCAACTCGGGTGCGTCGGCTGGGACGCCGGCAGCGGTCAACGTGTCCGGCGAAATCAAGCTGGGCGTCATGGCTTCGTGCAGCCCGGCCCCAACCAGTGCGTCGCGCACCTGTTCGCGCCAGCGGATGATCGGCGCGGGCATGGCAGCGTCGTGGAACGTGGCCGTGCTGTCGGTCGGCACCGTATCATAGCCCAGCACGCGCACAATATCCTCGGCCAGATCGGGCGCCTCGGCGCAGTCAACACGGTATGTCGGCGGCGTCACCTGCCACAGGTCTTCGTCGCGCGCATCCACGGCCACGGTGAAACCAAGTGCGTCCAGCACAGTGCGCGCATCGCGCGCCGGCACGGCCAAGCCCAACAAAGTAACGCAGCGCGAATACCGGCAGGGGAACGCCGCCGGCGCCGGCGCATAATTCACATCCACGACGCCGCGCAACACGGCGGCACCGGCGTGGTCGCACATCAATTGCGCCGCGCGGGCGCTGGCTTCGAGCGCCGCGCCGCGCACGCCGCGCTCGAAGCGCGCCGAGGCCTCGGACTGCAGGCCCAGCAATTTCGCCGTGCGTCGAATGCACGGCCCGTCAAAATATGCGCTCTCCAACAGAATGTCGGTCGTGGTGGCGGTCACTTCCGTGTTGGCGCCGCCCATCACGCCGGCCAGCGCGACGGCGCGCGCCGCATCGGCAATCACCAGCATCTGCGTGTCCAATCGTCGCTCGACGTCGTCCAACGTGCGCAACAGCTCGCCATCCTGCGCGCGCCGCACAATGATCTCCGCCCCGCTCACGCGCGCCAAGTCAAAGGCGTGCAGCGGATGGCCGTATTCCAGCAGCACCAGATTGGTCGCGTCTACCACATTGTTGATCGGGCGAATGCCGAGGCGATGCAGGCGCGCCTGCAGCCACAACGGCGAGGCCGCGATGCGCACGCCGCGCAGCACGCGCGCCGTGTAGCGCGGGCATAAGTGTTGATCCTCGATCCGCACCCGCACTGCGTGCGCGACCTCCTCGGCAACTTCGCGCAGCACTACCACCGGTGGATGCACGTGCGCGAGTGTCCCGCGCACGACGGCCAGATGCGCGGCGATTTCGCGCGCCACGCCGATATGATTCAACAGATCCGGACGATTGTTCGGAATGTCCAACTCGAAAATATAATCGGCGCCGGCGACCAGCGCCTCAAACGGCGTGCCCGGCGTGAGGCCCTCATCCAGAAACAGCAGCGAGGAATGATCCTGCGAAATGCCCAGCTCATCCGCCGCGCAGCACATACCGCACGACTCGATCCCGCGCAGCTTGCTCTTCTTGATCGCCAGCTCGCCCAATCGCGCGCCGATCAATGCCACCGGCACCTGCTGCCCGGCGTGAATGTTCGGCGCGCCGCACACAATCTGCAGCGTTTCCGCGCCCACATCCACGCGGCAGACCGACAGGGCGTCTGCATTCGGATGCGGCTGCACCTCCAGCAGTTTGCCGACCACAATATTATCAAAGGATGCACCCACCTTTTCAAGCGCATCCACCGCCATGCCTTGCCGCGTCAGAATCTCTGCCAACTCCTGCGGCGAATACGGCACGTCAACCAGTTCTTTCAACCATGTGTAGGAAATGCGCATGGGTATTGCTCAAGCTTGTGAGGTACGGCGGCGCACAAGCGGCGCAAGCATCAGCGCCACCACGCTCCACTGCGGTTCGGGCACGACGGCGAGCGTGCTGATGCGCGTGCGCCATGTGCCATTGCTGCCAATATATTCCTGTGTATACCAAAAGGTGGCGTCATCCGTTGGGTCCACGCTCATCGCGCTATAGTCGCCCCAGCGCGCCGAGCTGGTTTGCGATGCAAAGCCAGTCCAAATGTTGGTCTCGGCTGCAAGGGTACCCAAAGCGTCCGCCGCCACGCGCCCGGTATAGCGAATGCCCGGGAACAAATTCGAGCCGGACACACTATAGCCCAACGCCATGTCGCCGCCAGCGTTCATCGCAATACTACCCATCCAGCGATTGTTCGCATCCGGCACGAAGGTGTTCTCCTGGTAAATAGTCCAGTTGTTGGTGACGGTGCGCCGCAGCTCAAACCAGCGAATACCGGCGTGATCTGCGCCATCGGCATCCACGGTGAAGTTGCCGACCAGCGTCTGGTAAGTGCCGAAATTGCGGTATTGCGCGCGCCACATCGGCCATTCCGAGACGGCGTCCACTTTCTGCAAGGTTGCTCTTTGGGTGATCGCCGTCAACACAAAATAGCCGGCCACGGTATAGTTGAATGCCGCGCACGGCAAGGCGGCGGCCTGGGTCATACTGCTGTTGTTGGTGGTCGCCCAATCGACATGGCATTCCCAAATTTCATAGCGATCCGGCCCGGGATAGCCCTGCGACGGCCAGAACGTGTCGTCCATCATGGTGTACATATAATTGGGCGCGTTGGCCGGCGGGGCGCTGCCGTCACAATCCGCCGGTGCCAACAGATTGCCGTCCACCTCAAACTTCAGCACACGCGCGGCCTGCCCCAGCAGCATTTTATCACGCTCGAACGCCCAGGCACCCACGAGGCCAAAGTCGTCATTGCTGGTCATGTAATAGGCATCCGGCCACACGCCGTATTTTGGATAATCCGGGAAATACTCGTTCTCCTCGAAGCAATAGACATAGTAGGCGCCGAGCGGATCACTGCTGACCGACACGGCCATCGCCAAGTACCACGGCGGACCAATCGAACTCTCAAAGGCGAATTGCGACAGCAGCCAGCGATTGGCCAGTTGATCGTAGACCACGACCGGATCGCCGTAACCGAATAGCGCGCACGCATTGGTCACGCCGGCCGACAACCATAATTGCCCCAGCGCCGTTGGCCCGGCCAGTTTCACGCCGCTCTTGTTGTAGATGGCGAAATTCGCGCCGTTCGGCCCGCTGTTCACCATTTGCAGATAATGATTCGGGCCGACATCGCCGACTGTATCCGGCGGCACGGCCCCATCGTCGCTCATACCCTCGAAACTCTGCAATGGAGCGGGCACGCCGCGCGCTGCGCGTGGCTCTGCGCCGCTGCGTGGCACAGGCTGCGCCGACCGCTCCACCACAACCGCCGGCGTGCCGCGCCGCATGGGCATTTCGCGTGCGTGGCCTGCCGACGCCTGCGCCAGTGGCAGCAGCGTCACGGGCGCGGACAGGCGCGGCAACACCGCCGGGCGCACCTGTGGGCCATGCACGCGTTCCGCCTGCGCATGTGCGCTCAGCATCAGCAACACTACTCCCAGCATCACTCCTATCTGTCGCATACTAATGAATGCGCTTACTAGGTGTTATGCCAATTGTAGCCGCGGGCGCTGACCGCGGCTGCAAAAGCCGCCCTCGCCGCGGGCGGCTACAAGTACACTGCAACGTAGAAAGCGCTCTCATTAGTAAATCCCAGTTAGTTTTTCACGGCTTTGCGCAGCGCGGTAATCTGCGCCTTGCCATAGCGAATGCCCTGCACCAGCGCGCGCCGCGCCGGGCAGATGTACGCGCAGCAGCCACATTCAATGCAGTCGGCGGCATGCTGCACCTGCAGCGCATTGACGTCGCGCAGATTTGCCAGCGCCTCCAACTGCGTCGGCTGCAAGCCAATCGGACAGACCGTGCCGCAGCGCCCGCAGCGAATACACGGCTGCGGCTGGTCAGTCTTCACCCACGCTGCACTGAACGCCAGAATGCCTGACGTGCCTTTGATCACCGGCGCATCCAAGTCGGTCGCGGTGGCGCCGGTCATCGGCCCGCCAATAACGACCTTCGCGCAGCGCTCAGCGTCACAGCCCGCCGCCGCCAAGACGGCCCGGATCGGCGTACCAATGCGTACCCGATAATTGCCCGGCCGCTCAACCGCGTCGCCGCTGACCGTCACAATGCGCTCGATCAGCGGCATGCCGCGCTCGATCGCATCCGCCACCGCCGCCGCCGTGCCGACATTGTGCACGACGCAGCCGACGTCCATCGGCAGGCCGCCCGACGGCACTTCCCGCCCGGTTAACACATAAATCAATTGTTTCTCGCCGCCTTGCGGATAATGGGTGGGCAAGGTCGCCACGCGCATGTCCGCTCGCGCGCCGAGCAGTGCCCGCAGATGCGCCGCCGCATCCGGCTTGTTGTCCTCGATCGCGATGATGCACTCACTCACGCCCAAGGCCGTCATCAGCAATGTTGCGCCGCGCACGACGCGCTCGCCGTCTTCGAGCACCAGGCGATAATCACAGGTCAAAAACGGCTCGCACTCAGCGGCGTTGATAATCAAGGTGCTGATCTTCTTGTCCGCTGGCGGCTGCAGCTTGACATGCGACGGAAAGGTCGCGCCGCCCAGCCCGACGATGCCGGCCGCTTGCACTGCTTTGACAATCGTCGCGCGGTCAACCGTGGTCACCGGCGCCAGTCCTTCAAACAACGTGTCACTGTTATCGTTCTCGATCTCGATTCCGGGCACGACGCGATTGGTGTACAGGTTCACGTCCGGCAACGCGCTGACCGTGCCGGCCACCGGCGCATGCACTGCCGCCGAGACGAAGCCGACACAGGCCCCGATCGGTTGCCCGACGCAGACCCGGTCGCCCTTTTTTACCAATGCCTGCGCCGGCACGCCCAGATGCTGGGCTAGCGGCACACGCACCTTGCCCGGCGCCGGCAGCACACTGATCGGCACACTGCGTGAAAATTCCTTATAGTCCGGCGGATGTACTCCGCCGCGAAAATGCCTGACATGCATGAATATAATTGCAGTTGGTGTTACAAAATCAGAGATATTATACACAACTTGCCGCTTTGCCACAACGCACCCCGCGCGGCTCTGCCTCCCCGCAGTTCCGGCGCCTCGCGCTGAAAGCCGCGTTGCGTTAGCCGTGCGTGACTGCGGCTGCCGCGCCAACGGCGCGGAGTATACCAGCCCAGGGCATCGCCTTGGGAAATGAGCGGGAGCATCAGTGCGCCCTGAAGGGGCGCAGGTAGGCTGGGCGTTTCTACGTCACACCACCTTGATTGCCCCCGCCCCGACGGGGCGGGAATGCACGGGCTGTGCTACTACCCAGGGCGTTGCCCTGGGCTAGTATGCCCTGCCCCCTTGGGGCACCAATACTCTTGCGCGCAGACAGCAAACACAGCCATGCTGTTATGCGGTCTTTGGCCGCTTTGTACATTATCGCGCTGCGCGAGAATTTAGAGGGCACGAAGAAATCGCAGCACCGGTGATTGGCCAAGCGCAGCCATTGGCTGCTTAACAATGTGATCGCGCCTTGACAACCCAAAATGTTGTTTTTGATGCTGGCGCTTCTTCGTGTCTTGGCTGGCGTCTGCTAGTCCCGCCCTGCGGCGTGGATGCCTTCGTGGCAAATCTTTCTGCCTCTGCCCTGAACCCTGAACCCTGAACCCTGAACCCTTTGCCGCAGTGAAATATTGTATAATGTGATGCTAATGTTTGGAACCAGCGAGGGTGCAATGCGGATTTGGATTGTTGGTTGTACGATAGCCATGAGCATGCTTGTGGCGGGTTGTGGGCGCAAGGCCGTGCCGCCCGCCCAGCCCGTGCTACCTGTTGCGGCGCCGCAGAGAGCGCCTGACCTCGCGCCAGTCGCACCGGTCGCGCCGGTTTGCATGCCGATGCAGGACGTGCCGACGAACATGCGCCCGGTGCACGTCACGGTCTTCGAGCACACCACGCCCGCCGCCGATGCGCAGATTTGGATTGAAAATAATAGTCCGAGTTCAATCTGGTGGTCGGCGCGTTGCGACACGGATGGTCGCACAACACTGCTGGTGCCGCTGCAGTACACCGCATTCCGCGTCAGCGCGATCAAGCCACCCTATGCCATTGTTGCCACGAACATCAGTAACCTGCCGAAGACCGCCGCGCCGTTAGCGCTTGCTCTGACGCTGCTGAATACGGGAGTGGTCATTACCGCGCAGATCAAAGCCGCGCATCCGGCCCTGCTCAGCAATCTGACCGTGCGCATCAAGCCGGACAACAATGCGGACTTGGATCACGTCAGTGCCGCGCGCGTGCTGGACGCGACCGGGCCGGCCATCGTCCTGCCGCCGATTCAGCGCGGGCTGACGGGGTTGCGCCTGGAAGTGACATCGCCGCGCTGCGCGCGCTCGTTTTCCGCCCTGTTTGACACGCGCGACGGGCAGGATAAAGTCGTGCCGGTCACGTTATTCGAAGGCGTGCTGGTGCATGGCCGCGCGCTGCGTGACGACGGCACGCCGGCCGGCACGTTCCAATTGAACGGCGAACCGGGCGAGCTGTATGCCCTGCCGCGCGGCGCCGGCGTGGTCAATGAAACAGTGACCACGGCCGCCGACGGTGCATATGTCTGCGCCACGTTTCTGCCGAATTTCTACCGCCTGCGCGCGACGTGCGAGCAGGCCCAGCCCATTCGCACGAATCTGCTGGTGGATGCCGAAGGCACCATCCTCGATCTGACGTTTCGCGCGCAGCGCTTCCGCACGATCAATGGCAAGGTGCTGATCGAGCGCACGAAGGAGCCCGTGCTGAATGCCATTGTAAACTGGAACGAAGGCCCGCTCTGCGCGACGACCGATGTCGCCGGCGTCTTTGCCCTGCGCGTACCGGATGACGAGCGGTTTTTCGGCAGAATAGCCGTCGCGCACGAGAATTACGCCGGCGTACAACGCTATGTGCAGCGCACCTATCGCGGGCAGGTGCTGACGCTGCTCTTGCGCGAGGCGGCGCAAATTGCCGGCACGGTGCGCTATGAGGACGGCACGCCCGTGTCGGGCGTCTATGTGAGTGTGCAGGCCGCGCAGCAGTTCAATCGCCGGCGTGCCTCGGTGGCCTTTGGCAGCGAGAACGAATTCTGGGAAGAACAAATGACGTATCAGTATTCCACACGTGTGCCCAGCGATGCCCAAGGCGCATATATCATCTCCAATGTCGCCGCGCCGCAAGTGTACCGGGTGGATGTGTACGGCCAGCGCTGCCGCTTGCTACGGCCCGAGCGGCGTGCGGCAGCGATTCGCACGAGCGTAGGTACGGTCAGTCAATGTGACTTGACGGTGCGGGGCACACCGATTGTGTTGGTCAAATTTTTGGATCAGCAGAACATGCCCGTGCGTGAATATCAATTAGGCGTGCAGTGCAGGTCTGGCGACGAGAATGGCGGTGGGGCCAGTGGCTCCATCCAAGCGGAAGCCGATGCCGATGGCTGGCAATGTCTGCCGGATTGGTTTGCGCGGGAAGAGGCTGCCTTCATTACTTTGCAGGCAACCAGCAAGGAAGGATTGAAGGCGGAAACCAATGATCTGCGCGTGACCAGCACGGCCACGAACTTTGTCGTCCTGACCGCCGCCGGCACCAATGAGCAGGGCATGTGTGGCTACCTGTACGACAGCGACGACGAACCTCAGGTTGATGCGCAGATGTATGCGTACCAGGAGACCACGCGGCGCTCGTTGGGTAATGCCCGCACGGACCATCTCGGGTTTTTTGAGTTTGCCGACGCGGGCGATGCCACCGGCGGCGTGGTCCGCTTGGGCGCTTATTTCAATGAGACGGGCTATGCGACCAATGTGACAGTCAGCACCGCGCCGATTGTGTGGCGCCTGCCGCCGTCGCGTGCCGTGTGCGGGCGCGTGTGCCTGGAGCGCCCGGATGCGCCGGCGACGAATTTCGCCGTCGCGCTCGGTATGTACAACAAACGCGCGTTCAGTGCCGATGATGGGCGCTTCAGCCTGCCGGTGGAGCAACAAGGCACCACCGCCGGTGTGGTCTATGCTTTTATCGGCGACTATGCGCCGGCGCAGACAGCATTCTGCCTCGATGCGCAGGGCCAGTGTGATGTCGGCGATCTGATTGTCAGCGCCACGGCGGGCACGCTGCGCGGGCGCGTCGTCAATGAGCACACGCAGCCGTTGGGCGCCCAGGTCGAGCTGCTGCGCGCCGGCACGCGTCCGGAGCAGATCGGCGCACAAACGGACGCACAGGACGGTCGCTACGAATTTACACGCTTGCCGACCGGCGCATATCAAGTGACGGCCTACAAGAGTGGCCAGTCCGGCTCGGCCCGCAGCGACTGGATCGCCCTCGACGCCACTGCTGTCGTGGATGTGCCAGATGTCGTGCTGCTGATGACCAATGCCACGCTGGTGCGCCTGACCTTTGTCATGGCGGACGGCACGCCAGCAGCCGGCATGCAGGTGTCGCACATTGGCAATGCAACGACGGACGAGCAGGGCACTGTTGAAGACTACCTGCGCCTGGGCCAGTACGACAATGTTTTCTTGTACGCCGACAATGAGCGCTATTTTGCCGAGCCGTTTGTGATCGAGGCCGGCACGCGCGAGTTGCGCGTCAAGCTGCTGGCGCTGGAGCGTGTGGCCGGCACGGTCACGCTGGATGGCCAGCCGTTGGCGGCAGGCTACCTCAACCTGCGCGGCGAGCACAACCGCTATTTTTCGTGCAACGTGCGCAACGGCGCGTTTTCAGTCCAGGCCATGCCCGGCGCGTATGTGGCCGTGTGCTCGGAGAAAAAGGTGGTCTGCCCCGTCACTCTGGCCGCCGGCGATCAGAACACGATTGCGTTCGTCAGTGGCACGGCAACACTCACCATCACGTTTCCATTTGTCGCCACGTGGAACGCAAGTTTTGAGCTGAACCTTGCCGACGCGAGCGTCGGCATTGCCCACGTCGGCAAGGAGAACACCGACACGCTGGAGGTGAGTAATTTGCCGGAGGGTGCTTATCGGCTATACCTTTTTGGCCAAGCAGGTGAGGTCCACACCAACATGCAGCGTACCGTCACCTTGGCGCGCGACGCGCACGAGGCCCTGGCGTTCTGAAATCTCTCTCTGCGGAAATGATGAATGATGAATGATGAATGCAGAACAAGATCATATCAAGTGCTACATGCTGCGTGCTGGACACTCATCATTCACTTTCTGCCAGACCCCCACGGTCCCGCCGGCGGCGGGATCGTGGGTGAATGAGATTGAGTAAAAACGCGCCGGCCTTCCTCCTCATTTCTCTTTCTTGCCGCAGCTGCCGGATTGTTGCTGCTGGCCTTGGGTCAGCTAAGGCACCAGCCAGTCCCGCCAACGGCGGCGATCCCGCCAACGGCGGGATGGGAGGGGCTTCCATGCCCCGCTGCAGCAGAATCGCCGCACGGAGGCGGCTCCCACATTGAAGCACCAGCATTCTCAATTCTTTCGCGGCCAAAGAATTGGTGAAAGTATTTGTGATTTGACGCGCACGGCAACTTCCACTATAATGACGCGCGCCCCTTTGACACGCGCATTACAATGCTGGCCCACAAATTACTTCATGGCATGCTCCTGATCTTCGGGATGGCGGTGATCGCCATCTGCGCGTGGCTTTTGCTTGAGGAGCGCACGCCCGTGCCGCCGCCAGCAGCCCTGCAACCGCCGGTGCTGCTGTTCACCAATCTGCCGTATACGCCGACCGCGTTTCCCCAGCAGGAACGCAGATTGCGCGTGCCGGCGGCCGCGCCGCTGGCGCCGCCGGTACCCCAGCTCTTGCCGGCGCCGGTCGTGCAGCAATTGGCCGGGCGGGATGGCTTTGCGCGCGTCTGGTCGTATGACGGCGCGCGCAACGGCAACGATATTGCGCTCAAAAACGTGGCGCTCATCCCAGCCGGGATTTTGATCAATGCGACGTCCGGCCGCGTGCTCTGGTCAAAAAATGCGCGCAGCCCGCGCGAAATCGCCTCGATGACCAAGGTGATGACCGCGGTCCTGGCGCTCGAAGCCGTGCAGCGCAAGGCCTTGTCGCTCAATCATACCGTCAAGATCTCGCGCAGTGCGGCCCTGATTGGCGGCAGTCAGGTGTATCTGAAACACGGCGAGGCATTTACCTTGGCGGAATTGCTGAAGGCCTTGATGATTGTCAGCGCGAACGACGCGGCCTATGCGATTGCCGAGACGGTGGCGGGCTCGGAGCGCGCGTTTGTGCAATTGATGAATGCGCGCGCACGAGCACTGGGCATGCAGCACACGCGCTACTACAATCCGCACGGCTTGCCGGGTCGCGGCGGCGCCAACAATGTCAGCACCGCGCTGGATATGGCCTTGCTGGCGCGCGAGGCCTTAAAGCATCGCGTGTTAATGCAATGGGCCGGCACCTGGACCGATACGTTTCGCAACGGCACATTCAACTTGGTCAATCACAATCGGCTGGTGCAAAGTGTGCGCGGCGTGGACGGGCTGAAGACGGGCTATTACAGCCGGGCCGGTTTTTCCGTGACCGTGACGGCCACCCGCAATGGCCAGCGCCTGATCGCGGTCGTGATTGGCGTCAAGCACAAGCGCGTGCGCGATGATTTTGTCAAAGCGCTGCTGGAGTGGGGCTTTACGCGCTGAGCAGCAGCCTTGTTTGAGTAACCCCCACGGCGCAAAGCCGTGCTGGTCTGCGTTTGCCTCCCCACCGGCCTTGTGCCGGTGGAAGGCAAGATTGAGAATAGCCGGCACGTGGTGTTCGCCCAATCTCATTCACCCACGGCGCAAGGCCGTGGGGGTCTGTGTTTGCCTCCCCACCGGCCTTGTGCCGGTGGAAGGCAAGATTGAGAATAGCCGGCACACGGCGTTCGCCCAATCTCATTCACCCACGGCGCAAGGCCGTGGGGGTCTGCAAAAAAATCACAACAGCGCCAGCACGGCGTCGAGCGGCGGCAGCGCGCCGGTCATGCAATAGCGCCAGGCGTCGCGGATCCCGCGCAGATAGGCGCGCCGCATGCACGCATCGGGCGAGCGCAGCACGAGCACATACAGATAAAAGGCATGCCACAGCCATTGCCCCACGCATAAAAATGCCAGCAACTGATACCAACGACCGTAGCGCCGGATGAGAATCGTGCGATTGCGCGCCAGAATGTATGCCCGCGCCGGATTGGTCAGACCGACTTGGCGGGCATAGGTGTCGGACGGTTTGGCTTTGTGATAAATAACGGCGTCACGCACGAATTCACAGTGCCAGCCGCGCGCAGCCATGCGCCGGATGTAGTCTTCGTCCGCCGAAGTTGAAAATAACAGCTCATCCATATAGCCGATTTCGTCAATGACCTCGCGCCGTATCAGCGTTGAATTAGGCGCGCGCAGACTTGGCATGATCGCCGGCGCATCGGCCAGGCACTTGGTGCTCAGCAGATTGCGGCCGGTCCACAAACTGGTGGCGCCGCCCGTCAGCACTACATTTTCCTTGGCATAGAAATCTTTGATAACCGGGCCGACAATGCCGATGCGCTCGTGGCCCGGCGCATACAGGTGCCGCACGATTTGCTCGAGCATGTCGGGCGCGGCTTCGTTGTCATCGTCCACCAGAAAAACACAATCGCCGCTGAACTCGTGCATGGCGCGGTTGTGACAATATGAAAGCCCCATATTGCGTTTGTGCCGGATGTGGCGCGCGGTGGGGAATTCGGCGGCCAGGCGCGCGGCGGTGTCGTCGGTCGAGCCATTGTCGTACACCAGGATTTCGTGGAGCGGATACGTGCCGGCCTGCAACGAGCGCAGGCAGGCGCTCAGCAACTCGCTGCGATTGGCGGTGATGACCGCGACCGAGACACGCATAGGCACCGTGGTTGTCATGGCCAGTAGTATAGCGATTCGCGCGCCAACAGGCAAGCGGGCGGGAATACCCAGATCCGGCGGTGGTATATTTGTAGCTCCCCACCGAGCTTGCCTCGGTGGAAGCAGAGATTGAGAAAAGAACGCCGGCACGCCTTTTCACTCAATCTCATTCACCCACGATCCCGTCAACGGCGGGATCGTGGGGGTCTCAATGTTGCCGCAAGCACACGCAGCACCACCGCCGGATCTGGGGAATATCGAATCTTGAACAAGGAATGCCGAATGACGAAGTACGGCGGGCATTGCGCCACCCCGGTTCCGGCGACTCGCGCTGCCGTCCCCCTTTTTAAAAGGGGGCAGGGGGATTTTGCCTGCGTGCCTGCCATGTCAGCCGAGAGAAAATCCCTCCCCCCGCCAAGCCGGGGTACTCCTACCGCCGTTGGTGGTACGGCGCAGCCGCTGCAGGGAGATTGCAGCGACGCGGTCACCGCATGCATCAACCGTCGAATCTTGAACAAGGAATATTGAATGATGAAGTAAGTCCGAGCTGTAGGAACGTCGCTCTGCGACGTTGAATTCATTCGCGGATCAGAGCGCCGCGCCCACAGCATGAGGCAAATGACGAATATCGAACAAGAGATGTCGAAATCCGTCGTTGCGGACGATTGTTCTCCACGCGGCGTGCGGAAGGCTGCGTCAAGCGATAACCGAAAACTGCAAACTGCAAACTGAAAACAAAACAGAACAGCGGGTTTTCAGTATAATACTAACCATGAAGCTCTCGAGGTATTATGTGCGGCATCTGCGGCTTTCTTGATCGGCGCGGCGCGCTGGCCGACCCGCTGGCGACGCTGACGGCGATGAACAACACCATGGTGCATCGCGGGCCGGACGACGCCGGCACGTACTTACACGACAACGTCGGCCTGGCCATGCGGCGCCTGTCAATCATCGACTTGACCAGCGGGCATCAGCCAATCCGCAATGAGGATCAGACCGTCTGGGTTGTGTTCAACGGCGAGATTTATGATTTCCACGCGCTGCGCGCGCAACTGCGCGCCGCCGGCCACCGCTTCTACACCAAGTCTGACACCGAAGTCATCGTGCATGCCTACGAGCAGTTTGGCCTTGAGTGCTTTGCCAAATTGCACGGCATGTTCGCCATTGCCATATATGATGCGCCGCGCCGGCGGCTTGTCTTGGCGCGTGATCGGGCGGGCAAGAAGCCGTTGTATTATGCCGATGCAGCCAACGCGTTTGTCTTTGGCTCGGAACTGAAAGCGGTGCTGCAATATCCCGGCCTTGCGCGCGAAATTGACCCGCTCGCGTTGCAGCAATACCTGCTGTTCTCGTGCGTCTGGACGCCGCGCTCGATCCTGCGCGGCGTCAAGAAACTCGAGGAAGCGCACTATATGGTGATTGACGACGGCGTGGCCCAGCCGCCGCGGCGCTATTGGACGCACACGTTTGCGAATCCGCCCGAGCGCGCGCCGGAACGCGAATGGATCGCGCGCGTGGATGCCACGCTGCGCACGGCCGTGCAGCGCCGGCTCGAAGCCGATGTGCCGCTGGGCGTCTTTCTCAGCGGCGGCGTCGATTCGAGTTTGATCGTCGCGCAGATGTGCCAACTGATGCCGCCCAAGGCGGTAAAAACCTTCAGCGTTGTGTTCGATGATCGTGCCTATGACGAATCGCACTGGTCGCGCTGGGCCGCCAAGCTGATGGGCACCGATCATCACGAATTCCATTTGAGCGTGGACGGCATGCTCGACGTGCTCGACCGCGTGCTCGACAACATGGACGAGCCGATGGCCGATTCCTCGATCATTCCGACGCATGTGGTCTCGTCTTTGACGCGCCAGCACGTGACCGTGGCGCTAGCGGGCGACGGCGGCGACGAAGTCTTTGGCGGCTATCCGAAATATTTCGCGCAGCGCTGGGCGGCGCTGCTGGCGCGCATGCCGCGCGGCCTGCGCACCTGGCTGCTGGAAAAGCCGTTGCGAATGTTGCCGTCACCGGATGGCAGTGTCTTGCTTGGCCAGGGCAAAGTCGGCGCGTTTTTCCACTCGCTTGATGAACATCCGGCCTTGCGTAATCAATTCTGGGTTTCACCCTTCCTGCCGGAACAATTTCAGGAGCTGCTGGGCGCGCCCGTGGATGCAGCCGCGCTGGCGCCGGTGTTGCAGCGCGACGCCGACTATTGCGGCCCGGACGATATTGTCAGCCGGACGATGCACCTCGACTTCACGCTGCTGATGCAGGATGATTTTAATGTCAAAGTCGATCGCGCCAGCATGCTGGCCTCGCTCGAAGTGCGTGAACCGTTCATGGACACCGACGTGATCGAATTAGCCGCGCGCATGCCGTCACGCCTGCATGTGCCGACCATGCGGACGAAACACTTGCTGAAGCGCGTGGCCGAGAAGTATTATCCGCGCGCGTTCATTCACCGCAAAAAATGGGGGTTCGGCATTCCGGTCAAGCGCTGGATCCGCGACAAATTGCGCGCACAATTTTCCGAGACGCTGTCACGCGCGAATGTGCAAGCCGCCGGCTTGATCTCGCCCGAGTTGTGCGAGCGCCTGCTGCGGGAGCATCTGCAAGGTACGGCCAGCCACGCGGCGCCGCTATGGAATCTGTTCGTGCTGCACCGCTGGCACGCGCGCTGGCTGAAGGGTTGACGCGCCACGCAGACGCGAAGGTGCGAAGAAGAATTAGCCGAATTGCGGGCAAAATATGAAGACGATTGTCAGATGGTGCGGGATGGTCTGGTTGGCTGCGGCGTGGGCCGGGGCAGCCACGCGCTATGTGGCACTGACCGGCGCACATAGCGCACCGTTTACCAACTGGGTGTCTGCGGCCACGAACATTCAAGCCGCGGTTGACGTGTGCAGTGATGGCGACGAAGTGGTGGTCACCAATGGCGTGTATGCCACTGGCGGCGCGGTGCAAGCAGGTGTCAGCAATCGGGTGTGCATCACCAAAGCAATCGTGCTGCGCAGCGTCAATGGGCCGGCTGGCACGTCGATTGTCGGCAATCCGGATGCAAACGCCAGCAATGGTCCAGCGGCGGTGCGGGGCGTGTATATGTTGGGGTCGGCGTTCATGTCCGGGTTCACCATTTCCAATGGATACACGGCTGAAACATCCAGCGGCGGCGGTGTTTATATGGAATATGGGGCAACGCTCAGCAACTCTGTTGTCTCTTACAACTACGCGAGTTCGTTTGCTGGTGGCGTTTTCTGCGGGACCCAAGCAATGATATCCGCATGTGTCATTTACAGCAACTCGGCATGCGGATATGGTGGTGGAGCATTTTGTATGTCTACAGGTGCAGCGGTCAATTGCATTATTGAAAACAATACCGCATATAGAGGCGGCGGCGCATTTTGTTCGTCTGGTGGGATGGTGAGCAATAGCACACTGCAGGGGAACACCGCCATTTTGGGCGGTGGTGTCTATTGTGATAGAGGCCGTGTGGTCATGTGTAAGATCAGGGACAACACGGCGCCAGGTGGCGGTGGCGTCTATTGCGCGGCGGGTACTATCTCGCAGTGCGATATTGCCAGGAACAAAGCCAATATTGGTGGCGGGGTCCAGATGTCAACCCATGCTGTTGTCGGCGCAGCGGCGATACACGACAACGTTGCTGAGTACGGTGGTGGCATTGCATCGCTTTACGCCAGTGTTGTTCAAAACTGCACCGTGACGGACAATCGCGCCTGGTTTGGCGCGGGCATATATTTAGACACTGCATCTGCGGTAACCAACACAATTGTCTATCACAACACCCCGCGCAATGTTGAAATCACTTCTGCGCTACAGTCCTTTAATTATGTTTGTTGTCCCGAACTGCTGCATGGTGTGCGTGGCAATATCACCAATGATCCCTTGCTGCTGACGTCCTCGCATCTTGCCACCAACTCGCCCTGCCGCGGTGCGGGCCTTGCGCTGGGCCCGGGCTGCGACCTGGATGGGGAGTCATGGAAAACACCACCGGCGATGGGCTGCGATGAAGTGTGGGACAATGCGCTCAGCGGCGCCCTGACCGTCGCCATCGGCGGCGTCTTTACGGAGGTGGCACCGCAGTGCCGGATGAACTGCAATGCGGACATTGACGGCAAGGTCACCCAGTATGTGTGGCGCTTTGACGACCGATACTGGGTCACAAACTGTGCGACGGTCATCCATGCATGGAATACCACGGGCATGCATGCTGTAATTCTGACGGCCTACAACACCAGCTATCCCGCCGGTGTGTCTGCCACTGCGCTGGTGTCGGTCATTGAACGCGGTTATTTTGTCAATGCTTACAACCCGACACCGGCATTTCCGTATACCAACTGGGCAGCGGCGGCAACGGTCATTCAGGATGCCGTTGATGCATGCATTCCAGGCAATGTGGTGCTGGTAAGTAATGGCAACTATGCGACCGGTGGTAGAACGTACTTCACCAGCGTATTGTCAAATCGGGTGGTGATCGCAAAGCCGCTCACGCTGCGCAGTGTCAACGGACCGGAGTTGACCAGCATCAGTGGCGAGCGTCGGCCCACCTATCCAACCAACGGCTTGGTGCGCTGCATTGCCGTCTATGCGGATGACGCCATTGTGAGCGGCTTCACCTTGTCGAACGGTACGACGGATTCTCAGGAGTGGCTTGGGCCGACTGCGGTTCGTGGCGGCGGCGCACTGCTTGACGCGGCCAGCACGCTGGACAATTGCATCATTCGGAATTGTTCCGCGCAATATGGCGCCGGCGTGTGCGCCCTGTATCCTAGCACGGTCAGCAGATGCACAATTATGGGTTGCGATGCCGAGCTTGGCGCGGGCGTCTATTGTGAAGAAGACAGCTTGATCATCAACAGTGTACTCTATAACAATTTTGGTTTACAAGGCAGTGCGGTGTATTGCCGGCGTGACGGTACCCTCAGCAGTTGTACGGCAGCGTATAATTGGAACGTGGCTAATGGCGTTGCCGTCTATTGCGGAGAAAACGGCACGGCGATCAATTCAATTATATATGGGAGCAGCGCGAACATCGTGCTGCCCAATGAGCCCGGCGTAACCGGCACAATCGCGTGTGCCTATTGTTGTTGCCCTGATTTACTGGCCGGCACGAATGGCAATATCAGCGTTCCGCCTGAATTTGTGGTTGGGGACTATCGCCTCGCTGCCGGCTCGCCCTGCATCAATGCCGGCACGAATTTGCCGTGGATGTCTGGCGCAACGGATCGTGCCGGCAATCCCCGCGTGCAAGGCGGGCGGGTTGACATGGGCGCCTATGAATCGGTGCCGGAAGTCGGCGGCATCGCCAGTGCGCTTGTGCTGCTGGGCCTGGTGCGCAGGCGCATTGCCGCGCAGCGACAATCGACAAAAAATGTCGATTGTGCGGCTGGCTCTTTAGTAACGTGTGCCGCGCCGAGAAAATTCGTCGGCACACAATGAGTTTGATGCTGCGGCGGCTTGTTCGTGCTCTTACGGCAATGCCATAATGTCAGCGATGCAGTTTGCTAATCATCAAGGAGACCCGAATGAAGACGATGCTATTGATAGTGCTGGTTGGTGCATGGATACTGTTCCCGGCGTGGTCTGCGGCGGGGGTGGCGCGTGACGTGGCGGCTGTGCCAGCGGCGGGTCAGGCCGGCATCACGGACGGTGCAATGGTTTTGGCGGATGTCTCTTCCGCCTTTGGGGAGATTGTCACCAATGACAATGTTCCCGGATTGATTGGCCTGCGGCTCGACACCGACACGTTGAGTGCTGCCGGTGTCGCCGGCGTGCGGGTGCGTGGCCAGAACAGCAATTACCTGCAGACCAACGACGAGATGCACTATGGCTCGATGTTCAAGGTGCAGTCGGCAACCTTGGGCGGCATGTTGGTGGATACTAACATGCTCACGTGGGACGCCGTGCTCCTCGATTATGTCACCCCGTCCCAGAAAACCGTGTTTGTTGCCACGGACGCCCGCTGGACCAACGTGACCCTCCGCCAGTTGCTGAGCATGTCGTCCGGCATACAGGAGGACTTGGTGCCGTTTGATATGGATGCCTTGTATTCCTACACGACCAACCCCGCTGCCGGACGGCAGTACTTGGCCAACGCGCTTTCGCACGCGCTCCTTGCCACGGATCCCGGCACGGCCTATTACTATTCGAATTTCGGCTACAGCATGGCGGGGCTGATGATCGAGGTTGCCTGGAACCGGTTCAGCGGGCAGTCCACCACGTATGAACAGCTCATGCAACAGAAATTGTATGGACCGCTGGGGATCACCACCGCGACGTGTGGCGCCCCCGGCATGAGCACCACCACGCCCACCAATCTGCCGGCAGCGGATCCCAGTCCCGTGGTGATCGGGCACAATGCCATGACCAACGCGCCCGCGGTCGGCTACCCGAAAGGCGCGCCGGTCGGCCTGGGCTACGTGGATGCCGACAATCCGCTCTTGATATCGCCCGCGGGAACCTGGGCCATGAGCATGGACGACTACGCAAAGCTGGTCAAGGTGCATATGCAGACCAACCAGACCGCGCTGCTCAGCGGTCTCGGACTGACGATCCAAACCATGATTGACATCCGCACGCCGGTCATCGTGTACCCGGGCAGCAACACCTTCAGTTTTGCGCTCGGCTGGATTGTGGACAACGCGACGACCAGCCATCTCGTCTACACCGGCAGCAACGAACGCTGGGTCTCCTCGGTCGACATCCGGTTGGACAGCCAGGTCGCGCTGGTTGCCGCGTGCAATCAGGGCTACACCGAGGCGGCCGTGCGGGAGGCCCTTGCCGTACTGTCCGCCGTTCCCGAGCCGGGCCTGCTGGGCCTGCTGCTGCTCGCCTGCGCCTGTGTGCCGAGGTTTACGCGCGGCGTGCGATGATATCCGATGATGGACGGGGTCAACAACATAAGATTGGCTGCGAGACACAGATGAAAACGATGATACTGACTGTGCTGGCTGTTGCATCTATGCCGTTCACGGCTTTGTCTGTTGATGTCTCTTCCTCCTTTGAGGACATTGTCAGCAACTACAATGTTCCTGGGCTGGTGGGACGGCGGCTCGACACGGACACATTGAGCGCCTCCGGTGCCGCCGGCGTGCGGGTGCGTGGCCAGAACAGCAACCGCCTGCAGACCAACGATGTGATGCACTTCGGCTCGATGTTCAAGGCGCAGACGGCAACCATGGGCGGCATCCTGGTGGACACCAATGTCATCACGTGGAACGCCTTGTTTCTCGACTATGTCACCCCAAGCCAGAAGAGCGTGTTTGCTGCCACGGACAGCCGCTGGACCAATGTGACCCTCCGCCAGTTGCTGAGCATGTCGTCCGGGATAGACGAGGAACTGGTGCCGTTTGATCCGGCCACATTGTACTCCTACAACACGAATCCCGCTGTCGGGCGGCAGTATCTGGCCGATGTGCTTTCGCATGTGCAACTTGCCACGAATCCCGGTGCGGCCTTCTCGTACGCGAATTTCGGATATGCCATGGCGGGGCTGATGTTCGAGGTGGCCTGGAACCGGTTCAGCGGCCAAACCAACACGTACGAACAACTCATGCAGCAGAAACTGTTCGGCCCGCTGGGCATCACCACCGCGACGCAGGGACCTCCCGGCATGAGCAGCACCACGCCCACCCATCTGCCCGCGGCGGATCCCAGTCCTGTGGCGGTTGGACACAACTCCATGACGAACTATCCTGCACCCGGCTACCCGAAAGGCGCGCCGGTAGGCCTGGGTTACACGGATGCCGACAATCCACTCCTGATATCACCTGCGGGAACCTGGGCCATGGGCATGGACGGCTACGCAAAGTTGGTGCAAGTACAGATGCAGACTAGTCAGACCGCCTTGCTCGACTCGCTCGGGCTGACGATCCAGACCCTGATCACCATCCGCACGCCGGTCATTGTGTATCCTGCAAGCAATAGTTTCAGTTTCACCCTGGGCTGGCTGGTGGACAACGCGACCACAAACCATCTCATGTACATCGGCAGCAATGCGCGGTGGGTCTCCCAGGTAGACATCCAGTTGGACAGTCAGGTCGCGCTCATTGCCGCGTGCAACCAGGGAGGCACCGAGTCGGCCGTGCGGGAAGCCCTCAACGTATTGTCAGCCGTTCCCGAGCCGTCTGCGGGGGTACTGGCAGTGTTCCTGTGCGCCGGTGCAACAGTGCGGCGGTGGCGGAAAAGGTAAGGGAGCCGTTATTCCTTATTATGGGCTTTTGACACCTGACATACTAGAGAGACATATGCAGACGACGAAACGAATGCTAATCATTGCAGCCATGGCATTCCCGACATTCTCCGCCGTAACAGGGGCCGCTAGCCAGGGAATGGCGCTGCTGGATGTCTCGGCCTCCTTTGCCGAGATCGTTACCAACCGCAATCTGCCCGGCATGATGGGCATGCGGTTCGATGGCAGCACGCTGACGGCATCCGGCGTCGCCGGCGTCCGCGTGCGCGGCCAGAATACCAATATGCTCCAGGCCACCGACATCATGCACTACGGCTCCATGTTCAAGGTGCATACGGCAACCTTGGGCGGCATCATGGTTGATACCAATGCCATCACCTGGGTCGCCTTCCTGCTCGATTATGTCACCCCGTCCCAGAGAACCGTGTTTATTGCCTCGGACGCCCGCTGGACCAACGTGACCCTCCGCCAATTGCTCAGCATGTCGTCCGGCATCAAGGATGAAGACGTGGCGTTTGACATGGCGACACTGTATTCCTACAATACCAATCCCGTCGCCGGGCGGCAGTACATGCTCGAGATGTTGTCCCACGCGCAATTGTCCACGAATCCGGGCACGGCCTATTCCTACTGCAATTTCGGCTATGCGATTGCGGGCCTGATTCTCGAGACGGCCTGGAACCGGTTCAGCGGCGAAACCAACACCTACGAACAGCTCATGGAGCAGAAGTTGTTCGCTCCACTGGGCATCACCACCGCAACGCGGGGCGTGCCCGGCATGAGCAGCACCGTGCTGAGCAACCTGCCTGCCGCGGATCCCAGTCCCGTGGCGATCGGGCATAACGCCAGGACGAACGATCCCGCGGTCGGCTACCTGCTGGGCGCCCCGGTTGGCCTCGGCTACGTGGATGCCGACAATCCACTGACCACCATATCCGCAGGCGTCTGGGCCATGACCTTGGACGATTACACGAAGCTGCTCCAGGTGCAGATGCAGACCAACCAGACCGCCGTGCTCGACAGTATCGGATTAAGGTTCCAGACCCTGTTGTACATCCGGACACCGGTCATCGTGCTGCCGACCACCACCACCTTCAGTTTCGCGCTTGGCTGGTTCGTGGAGAACACCACGACCAACCGTCTCGGCTACTCGGGCAGCAACGACCGGTGGGTATCCTCCGTGGACGTCAGGCTGGACAGCCAGGTCGCGGTCGTGGCGGCGTGCAACCAGGGAGGCACCGAGGCGGCCATGCGGGAAGCCCTTGACGTATTGTCAGCCGTTCCCGAGCCGGGCATGCTGGGCCTGCTGCTGCTCGCCTGTGCCGGCGTGCGCAATCGACAAAAAATGTCGATTGGCTAGCTGTTTTCAGTTTTCGGTTTGAAGTTTTCAGTTGTTGGCGAACGGCAGGCTGTGTTCGGCGGCAACTGGCAGCGCGGTCAAACCCGTGCCAACCGTGGTCGAATTGCTGTGGGCATGGCGGGCAGGGACTGCCCGCCGTACATCGGATGGGCGCTTCCTTTAGTGGTGCGTGCGGTTGCTCAGCAGCCCGGCCGGCGGCGCAGCAGCGCGGCGGCGCACAGCAGCATGCCCAGCGCGGCCGGCTCGGGGATGTACTCGTAGGCGCCAATGTCCCAGCCGCCGTCGTACGGGCGCGGATTGCCGATGCAGTCGTTGAGGACCGTGATCAGCGTGGCGCCTTGGTTAATGCAGGGCGAGGCCGGCTGCAATTGATAATCAAGTCCGGCGCGATTGATGAAATCCGGCTCATTGGTGATGTTGAAAAAACCGGGATAGCCGCCTTGCACGTCGCAGAAATTGACGACTGAGGTGGCCACTGCGTCGAATATCTGCGAGACGGTGTGGCCCCAGACAATCGTGTTCTCCAGCACCGGCGGCGTACCATTCAGGCTCCAATAGCCATTCGAGTTGTTATCCACAATCGTGCATTGCTGCAGGGACGCAAACGGCGTCACTTGGATTGCAACTCCGTCAACCAGAGTGCCACCGATATTATGGGCAATGATGGTATTGACCACTTGGGCGGTGGTGGCGTTCATGGCAGCCAGACCACCGGCGGCGCCAATGGCAGTATTGCTGACAATCAGGGTGTTTTTAACAATCAGCCGCGCGCCATTGCGCGCGTACACGCCGCCGACTTGGAAGCCCGCGTAGTTGCCGACCACTTGCGAGGGCGGGACCACCATCGGCGGCGCATTTGAAAAATCACTGTTGATCAACACGTCGGCGCCGTAAATGCCCAAGATGCCGCCACCAATGTTGGAGGCAACATTGCCATACACCTGGGCATTGATCAGGCGCACGAGCGCGCCATCGCGCGCATACACGCCACCACCACCATCATTGCCGAAACCGTCAGCGCGGTTTGCGCTGAAGGCCGTATTGAGCGCGTCAATGCCGCCGGCCGGGCCGAATGCCGCCACGCCGCCGCCGCTGCCGCGCGCACTATTCGCGAGAATTTCCGGTGCAACCCCGTTGGTCGGGCGCGTCACCAGCACCGCCATATTCGAGAGCAAGATGCCGCCGCCGTTCAGCGCCGTGTTGCTGACGACCAGGACTGCGCCGTACATGGTTACCGTCGCGGCATCGTAGCATGCCAAGCCACCACCCGGTCCGACGGCCGCGTTGTTGGCGATGGCAATGGGCGCGGCCGGGGATAGCGCCTCGAATTCGAGCGTGCCCGGACTTGCCATGAACACCCCACCGCCTATGGCGCTGTGGTTGCCGCTGATGGCACAGGGTGTGGTCTCGGCCAGAAAGCGCACATGCCCGCCGGCCACATAGATGCCGCCGGCGATGCCCGCGCCGGTGTTGAGACTATCGGCGATGTTATTGCGAATCTGACAGTCGCTAAAGGTGGTGAGCACACCGGATAGCAGCACCCCGCCGATGTCATTGGTGGCAACATTGCTGCTGATGTCGGTGGCCTGCAGCGTGCCCGTTGCCGCGCCTATGATGTATCCGCCGCCGAAGAGCAGGGCGGCATTGTCGCGCAGGGATGACTGCGCGACGGTGAACGAGCTGCCGAACTGCCACAGCACGCCACCATACTGGCTGGCGGTGTTGCTGATGATGTGGGTCGCGACCAGCGTGGCGGGGTCATTCAGCGAAAGATACAAGCCGCCCACCTGGCCCGCGTGGTTGCGCAGCACCGTGGTGTTGGTGAGTGTGAGCGGGCCGTAGCCGGCGATGATGCCGCCGCCGCCGACGCCCACGGCGACATTCTGCTGCAGCGTGACATTGGCCATGCGGGTCGTGGTGTTGTTCAGGCAGATGCCCGCGCCGCTGATGGCGGTGTTGACCAGCGTGCCGTAAGCAGTACCAATCTGCACATCACAGGCATCCAGCGCGCCGCCAACCATGAACAGCCCGCCGCCGGTTGTGGCCGCGCCCCGGACGATCTGCGTCCCGTTGGTCAGCACAAGCTGCGAGTCGAGCGCGCAGATGCCGCCGCCGTTGGACGCCGCCACATTCGTGCTGCCGAAGAAATCGTAGCCGATCAACGCATGGTCGGCCAGCAGCGTGCTGTTGCTGAGATACATGCCGCCGCCGGATTGGGCGGCTTCGTTGCCGATGACAAACGCGTTGTTCAGCACCTGCACGTGGGCATTCTGCGCATAGACGCCGCCGCCGTTGCCATTGGTCACGCGATTGGCGTTGGCGGCGTCGAAGCCCACCGCCGTGTACGAATCTCTGGCGATAAAGGTGGCGCCATTAACGACCAAGGCGCCGCCGCCGCGCGTGCTGGCGGTGTTGGCATACAAGTCGGCGTCGCCCGTAAGTTCGAACCAGGCATTGTTAACGCCCGCGCCGCCGCCTGCGGGCGCATAGTTGCCGATAATGTCCGTGTTTGCGCCGTAGGCGATGACGCGCGCTTGATCACTAACCTGCAGCCCGCCGCCGGTCGAGGTCGAGTAGCTGGCCGTGATCGCCGTGTTGCTGAGAATCACCAGTGTGCCGATACCCGCCGCGTAGAGCGCGCCGCCCATCGAGCCGCGGCACTGGGTCAGGGCACAACCGACGACGACCGCCGTGCTGCCACCGCGCACGTCCAGTCCGCCGCCGAAATAAGACGCATCGTGACCGCCCTTGAGCACCAGCGATTCGAGGTGCACCTGCGCGCCACCGGTCACGTCAATGACACTGCCGTCGGTGCCGCCGTTGGTGATCACCGACGTGCCCATTTTGCTGGAGAAGGCCCCGTTATAGCCGCCGTTCAGGTAAACGTCCTGGCTAATGTTGGGCGATTCATTGTAGACGCCGGTCGCGACCAACAGCATGTCGCCGGGCAACGCCGCGGCCAGGGCGGCCGTGATGGTGGTATAGCGCGGGCCGCCACTGGTGACGTTGGTGACCGTGGCCAGCAATGGCGCGCTGAATACGAAGATGAGCAGGGCTGTGCCGAGGGTGCGTTGCGAAAGAATCATGTTCATGCTCCTGACAAATAAATGACGCGCGCGGTGCGCGAATGCGCCATTACTATTTATCAAGCATAGCATAGTATCCGCGGCCGGTCAAGTGCCAGGCTATCTCTCAGAACCGGCGATTCGCGCTGAAAACCGCGCTGCGCTGGCCGTACGTGACTGCCGCTGCCGCGCCAGCGGCGCAGAGCATACCAGCCTAGGGCATCGCCCCGCATTCACCCATTAGTACCGCACCCGCAATGCCGTCCACTAACGGCCTCTTTCAACCTTACAGCTACCAGGTTTCACGCGTCGGCGGATCCGGGCCATCGTCTGCCCGGGTTCCTCGTGTTGTGCTGTTCTCATTTATTCTCTTTGCAGAAGACAGTGCCGCGCAGGTCTTCCGGGCGCCGTTACCGCGCCAGCGCTGTTTTTGCTATACTAGAGCACATGCACAGCAACAGTGATCTGGCCTCGCTTTTCTCGACCATCGCGGATATTCTTGATATTCGCGGTGAAAATGTGTTTCGGGTGCGCGCCTACCGCAATGCCGCCCGGACCATCGAGGGCTTGAGCGAGCCAATCCATGAGCTGCTGGCGCGCGACCCGGCGGCGCTCGACCAATTGCCCGGCATCGGCAAGGGCTTGCATGACAAGATCCTCGAGTATTGTCAGCGTGGCGCACTCAGCGAATACGACGAATTGAATGCCAGTATCCCGCCCGGGCTGCTGGCAATGCTGAATCTGCCATCGCTCGGCCCGAAACGCGTGAAACTGCTGTATGACACGCTCGGGATCGACTCCATTGATGCGCTCGAACAGGCCGCGGCCGTGGGTCGTTTGCGCGCTCTGCCCGGCTTGGGTGAGAAGACCGAAGCCAAAGTGTTGCATGGCATTCGCGAGTACAAGACGCTCCACACGGAGCGCATGCCGTGGTCGCGCGCCAAAGTCATTCTGGATGCGTATCTGGCCCACTTGCACGGCGTGCCGGGCGTCCAGCAACTCGAGGCGGCCGGCAGCTATCGGCGCGGGCGCGAGACGGTCGGCGATCTGGACATTTTGATGACGACGCACGGCGACGCGCGGCCGATCATCCAGGCCTTTGTCAATTATCCCGCCGTGGCGGAAGTGCTGGCGCAGGGCGACACCAAGGCCAGCGTGATTGTGCAGCAAAAAATCCAAGCCGACCTGCGCGTGGTGGACAACGCCAGTTTTGGCGCCGCACTGCAATATTTCACCGGTTCGAAAGAACACAACGTGGCGGTTCGCGCACGCGCCAAGGCGCGCGGACTGAAAGTCAGCGAGTATGGCGTGTTTCGCGACGAGACCAGCATTGCCGGCGCTACAGAAGCGGAAGTCTATGCGGCGCTCGATCTGGCGTGGATTCCGCCCGAGTTGCGCGAACAGCGCGGCGAGATTGAGGCCGCCGCTGCCGGCACCTTGCCGGTGCTGGTCACGCGCGCCGACATCCAGGGCGATCTGCATGTGCACTCGAACTATTCCGACGGCACGGCCAGTATGGCTGCCATGGCGCGCGCGGCCCAGGCGCACGGCTATGCCTACGTGGCAATTACGGATCACTCGAAAAGCGTGACAGTGGCGCACGGCTTGGATGAAAAGGCTGTCCTGCGCCAGCTCGACGAACTTGCGCGGGCGCGTGCAGAGGTGCCCGGTATCCGCATTCTCAGTGGCATTGAAGTTGATATTTTGCGCAATGGCACCTTGGATTTGGCCGATGAGATCTTGGCCCAACTTGATTTTGTAGTTGCGACCGTGCATTTTCATTTGGCGTTGGACGCGGCGGCGATGACGCGCCGGATCGTGCGCGCGCTGCAGCATCCGGCGGTGCGCTGTCTAGCGCATCCAACCGGGCGGCGCGCCGGCGCGCGCGCGCCGTTTGCGCTTGACTTCACGGCGGTGGTCGAGGCGGCGCGCGCGCAGCGCGTGCTGCTCGAAATCAACGCCGCGCCCGAACGACTTGACCTGGACGAGACCCACGCCGAACAAGCCCGCCGCGCCGGCGTGCCGCTGGTCATTAGCACCGATGCGCATGCGGTCGCGGAGTTAGACAACATTGGTAATGGTTTGAATAGTGCGCGACGCGCGTGGTGCAGCGCGGCGGACATAGCCAACACCTGGCCCATCGAGCGACTCTTGACATGGAAAACATCAGCGACATAATTGCCCGGCACGGCGATGCCATCGAACAATGGCTGACGACGCGCGCGGCTGAAGTCATTCTGCCGTTTTATGCCTCGGCTGACATTCGCGATGCCGGCGTGAAATGCGCCTGCGTTGATTTGAATCTTTTCCCGGCCGGCTTCAACAATCTGTGCGAGCGCAGTGGCGCGACCGCCGTCGAGGAAGTGCGTCGGTTCCTGGCCCGGCGCTTTGGGCAGCAGCCGCACATGCGCGTGTTGGTCATTCCCGAGGCGCATTCGCGCAACCCGTTTTACAACTCGCACCTGCACAGCTTGCGCGACATTCTGATCAACGCCGGGCTCGAGGTAACGCTTGCCGCGCTGGCGGAAGACGATGCACCACCGCCGCACGCACTGATGACGCACGCTGGCGTGGCCTTGCCGGTCACCCCCATTCGGCGCGATCAGGATGTGCTGGTAGACGCGCACGGCACGCCGTTCGACTGGATTTTACTGAACAACGATTTGTCGGCCGGGCCGCTGGCGTGGCTGGAAGGATTGCGGCAACGGGTCATTCCGCCGCCCTGCCTGGGCTGGCACAAGCGCAGCAAGGCCCAGTTTTTTCAGTGCTACCGGGCCTTGGTGCAAGCCCTGGCGCGCGACATCGGCTTTGATCCCTGGCTGCTGGATGTCGAAACCGAGTTGATCGCCAAGTGCACCTTCGCGACCGAAGCCGGCCGCGCGCGCGTGGCGACCGTGGTCAGTGAGGTGCTCGCGCGGGTGCAAGCCAAGTACAATGAGTACGGCATCAGCGATGCCCCGCATGTCTTCATCAAAAGCGACACTGGCACCTATGGCATGGGCATCATGGTCGTGCAGTCACCCGACGATATTCTGCAGATGAACCGTAAAGAGCGCAACAAGATGGCGGTCGGCAAGGGCCGCCAGCCGATTCACGCCGTGCTGATTCAAGAAGCCGTGCCGACACGCGCGGTGACCAACACCTTTGTCTCCGAACCGGTCGTGTACATGGTTGGCGGTGCGGTGGTCGGCACCTTCATTCGCGCCAACACCGAGCGTGGCGCGCTCGATAATTTGAATGCCAAGGGCATGACCTTTTACCGCTATTGCGATATGCAGCCGCCGCAACAGCCGGCCGAATGCATCTGCAATCAACAGCATCAGCGGGTCTACCACCTGCTGGGCCGCCTCGGCGCTGTGGCCGCCGCGCAGGAATTCACGCACGTCTGCCGCGACTGGCAGGAGCCGCCCGCGGCGCGCGCCTCATGACGATTTGCGAACACATACCGGTGCCGCTCGCGCAGCTCCGGCACGATCACGCCGCGCTCGCGCGCCTGCTGGAGCAGCGCAAGGTCAAGTACGGTCGCTGGACCTACTCGGCCGAGTTGGCGCCGGCGATTTTGACAATGGCGGATCGCGCCCGGCTGCAACACGCGGCCGAGGCCATCGTGCGCGCCGCGGAATTGATCACCGAGCTAGTGGTCGCGCAGCCGCAGTGGCACGCGCACTATGCCTATCCGCGTGAGTTTTGGGAGCTCGTCTTGATGGAATCGGGCTATGGCATGAATATTCCATGCGCGCGTTTTGACGCGGTCATGAACGGCGACACGGTAACGTTCATCGAATTGAATACCGACGGCTGCTCGGGCATGAGCAATGTGGACGGACTGCACGCCAGTTTCATGGATGTGTTTGGCGCGCAGCCGGCGTACGGGGTGCAGGCCATGCAGTATGACCGCGCGGTGCCGCAGGTGCTGGACACGCTGCTGTTGTGCTACGAACGGTTTCGCGCAGCGCATCCAGCGTCGACGCTGCCGCCGCAGCCAGCCATCGCGATTCTCGACTTGCCCGGCGAGGCGACTCATTGGGAATTCAGCGCCATTGCCGCAGCCTGTCATGCGCGCGGCCTGGTGGCACACGTAGTCACGCCCGCGCAGGCCACCTTTGACGGCGCGACCCTCACGTTTGACGGCCAGCCCACCCAGCTTATATATCGGCGCATGTTGGGCTGCGATTATGCCGGGCATCTCGATGAGTTGCAGCCGGTCAGCACCGCATTCCGCGCCCGCCGCGTGTGCATGGTCGGCGCGCCACGCTCACAAATTGCGTTCAGCAAGCGCCTGTTCGCGTTTCTCCACGATGCCGCCATCCAGTCCGTCTTGCCGGATGAATTGGTGCAGGCCGTGCGCCGGCATGTGCCGTGGACCGCGGCGCTGCAGCCGCAGCGCACGCTGTTTCGCGGCGCGGCCGTGGACTTGCTGCCGTTTGTGCGCGCCCACCGCGATTTGTTTGTCATCAAACCATGCGTTTCCAAACTTGGCTTTGGCATTCATCAAGGCCGCTTCATGACAGACGCCGCGTGGCAGCGCGCCATGGATGCCGCACTGCCGCACGACTACATTGTGCAGGAATTTGTCGAACTACCGACCGCCGTATTTCCGCAGCCGGACGAGCCGCAGACGAGCACACCCCGCTATGTGCATCTTGGCCCGTATGTCTTTGGCGGCGTCTTCTGCGGCGTGCTCGGCCGCACCTGCAGCGATCCGTTGTTGAGTTTACACACCGGCGAGCGCTTGCTGCCCGTGCTCTACCATCAAAATAGCTAACGCACACACATCACCATGGCCTTTTGTACTCTGCACCATTTCAGCACTTCCCTCAATAAAATGGTGGGCATGAACATCATTCTGCCGGAGCAGATCAGCGGGCGCGTGCCGGTCTACTACTTGCTGCACGGTTTGTCGGATGACTACACCGCGTGGCATCGCCGCTCGGCGATCGAGCGCCACGTGCAGGATTTGCCGTTGATCGTTGTCATGCCGGATGGCGGCCGCTCTTGGTATTGTGATGGCGTGGATGCGCCGCGCTATGAATCCTACCTCATCAACGACCTGCTCGGATTCATTGACCGCACCTTCCCAACCCGCGCGGAGCGCGCCGGCCGCGTCATTGGCGGCCTTTCGATGGGTGGCTATGGCGCACTAAAACTGGCGCTGAAATTCCCAAAACTGTTTCTGGCTGCCAATGGCCACTCGGGCGCCTACGACATCACGACCACGGACACGCCGCTACACGACATTCCGGAATGGCGCCACGTCTTCGGCGCGCATCCGGCCGGGGGCAAGGATGATGTGTATGGCCTTGCCGACCGCCTCGACCCAACCACGGCGCCGGCCCTGCGCCTTGATTGTGGCACCGACGATTCCTTGCTGGATAGCAGCCGCCGCTTTCATGCCCATCTTGCGGCGTGCGGCCTGGCCCATGAGTATGTCGAATTCCCCGGCGCGCACAACTGGGAATATTGGGACACGCATGTGCCGGCGGCCCTGGCTTTTCATGCCCGGCACCTCGGCATTGCGACGATCAACGATGAACGATGAACGATGAACGACCAACGATGAACTCAGAACTACGAACTATGTACTATGAACTATAAGTGATGAACGCGCGTCACGCATTACGTTTTAACAACTGGGAAACGGTCCGCTACGAACTGCTCAACACGCGCATCTGTGACTTGGGCTTGCAGATCGCGGAGTCGCCGCTGCAACTGTTTGTGCATCGGCTCTATCGCGAACTGGCGAGCAAACGGCTGAGCTTCAAGCCGGCCTGCTATTTGACCGACAGTTGGGGTTGTCCGGATGAAGTGCCGATGATCGGCATTCCGTTTTACCTGGCGGACGCGCGCCTGATCCGGATCGAAGAAGAACAAACCGGCGAAGCCGAAGATGCGCGCACAATCATGATGCTCCTGCGCCACGAAGCCGCGCATGCGTTCAATTATGCCTATCGCTTGTGGGAGCGCAAAGACTGGAGCGAACTATTCGGCTCGTTTCACCGCCCCTACCGTGAAGTCTTCAAGCCCGAACCGTCCAGCCGCGAATTTGTGCGCCACATTTTCGCGGCGCAGTACGGCCGCACCTACGCGCAGAAACATCCGGACGAGGATTTCGCCGAGACCTTTGCCGTCTGGCTCACGCCGCACTCGAATTGGCGGCGGAAATATCGCTTCTGGCCCGCGCTCAAAAAACTGAAATACGTCAGCCGGCTGATGCGCCGGATCGCGCAGCGCACGCCGCCGCGCTCCAGCGGCGACCTGCTCAATCCGGTCGAGAAAAACACGACCTTGCTGGTCCAACACTACGGCGAACGCGCCGAACGCTTCCGCACCGCGGCGCAGGGCTATGTCGACGACCGCCTGCGCGAAATGTTCCCGCGCGTGCCGGTGCCCGGTGCGACCGGCGTGGCGAAGGCAGTGCGGCTGCATCGCGAGCTGTTGCTGGCGCGCATGACGCGCTGGTCAGGCTTGCGCCGCGAAGATGCCGCTGCAATTCTGGCCAAGGTCGAGGAACGCTCGGCGGCGCTGAAATTGCGCTTTGTGCGCGACAACGAGCAAGCCGCATTGATGGATCTGGCCGCGCTGGCGACCGCCTTGGCGATGGACTTCGCCTACACCGGCCAGTTGCTGGATTGATATACCGCGCTATAGTTATCCAATTGTTGAGAGGCGCCAATGAGGTCATCTGCCAAAACTGCTACGGAGTTTGTCCCCGCGTTTTACACTGCAAAAGTGTATGAATATGATCACGTCTGTCAGATTCTCAAGACGGTGCGGATTCCGCATTTTGGCCGCCAAATCACCGTCAGCGGCTTGAGCTTGGCGATGCCCGTGATGCCGGCTGTTGGCCCAGGGCTTTACTGGGGCGTGTTTGTGCCGCAGGCCATGCACGCCCAAACCCGCGCCACGCTCGAAGCGGAAGGATTTACAGTCACGCCGCCCCCTGCGCCATGGGCATTTGCGCCCGCGGCGCACATCCAGCGCATTTGGAAAATCGCGATTGTGCTGATCTTGGCCGCGCTGGCAGGCGTAGTCGTCGCACAGCTTCTGGGACTACGCTAGCGCCGGCGCCCGACACAGCGCGAACAGCGCGGCAGTGTCCTGAACATTTTCCTCGAACCACAATCTGTCAATGCAACGCGTGTTGATAAGTTGTATACTAGGCATGACATAGCGCCTTACTAATGAAACCGCTTTCTGCGTTGCAGCGTCCGTGTAGCCGCCCGCGGTGAGGGCGGCTTCTGCAGCCGCGGTCATCCGCGCCGTTGGCGGGACTCCAAGCAGGCGCCCGCGGCCACAATTGGCATGACACCAAGCAAGCGCATTCATCAATAAAAGGAGAAGGTATCATGAGCAGCAAGATGAATCAACACACGCTGTGGATGGCGGTGATTGTCGGCGCGATGACATTTGCGATTGCGCCACTAACCGCGCTGGCGAGTGTGACGATCACAGGCGCGCCGGCAACGGTGACGTGGGAGGTCGAAAAGTATGCAGTAACCGGCACGAACACGAGCGATCTCGTCGGCGACATGTGGGTCTCGAATGCGTCGGCCGGCGGCGTGGCGATCAGTTTCACGCGCAGCGGCTTGGCGTTTGCTACGCCGGCAGTTCCGCTGGTGTACGGACATAATTACATTAGCATCTACGGAACCAACGCCGCAGCTGACGTCAGCAGCGACACGGTCAACATCTGGCGTTACAATATTGACGGCAGCGGGGAGCAAAGCGGGTCGGCGTATGGTCGGCGGCTGCCCGGTATGCTGGTGGGCTGGGGCGAGAATAACGAGGGCCAGACGATCTGCCCAAGCGACAGTAATTATGTTGCCATCGCGGCGGGCGGGTTACATTCCCTTGCCTTACGGCGCGATGGGACGCTGGTGGGTTGGGGCTGGAATTACTATGGCCAGACGAACTGCCCGAGCGGCAGCAATTATGTCGCGATTGCGGCGGGTGAGAGTTACTCGCTTGCCTTACGGCGCGATGGAACGCTGGTGGGCTGGGGTGTTAGTTTGTATGGCGAGACGATCTGTCCGCGCGACAGCAATTATGTTGCTGTCGCGGGCGGTGAATATCATTCACTTGCCTTGCGGCGCGATGGAACACTGGTGAGTTGGGGCGACAATTACTACGGCCAGACGAACTGCCCAAGCGGTAGCAACTATGTTGCGATCGTAGCGGGAGATAGTCATTCCCTTGCCTTGCGGCGCGATGGGACGCTGGTGGGCTGGGGCGCTAGTGGGCATGGCCGGACGAACTGCCCGAATGGCAGCAACTATGTTGCGATCGCGGCGGGCTGGAGGCATTCTCTAGCCTTGCGCAGCGATGGTACGCTAGTGGGCTGGGGCCTAAACAACTATGGCCAGACGAACTGCCCGAGCGGGAGCAATTATGTCGCGATCGCAGCAGGCGACAGTCATTCACTTGCCCTTAGGCGCGATGGCACGCTGGTGGCTTGGGCCGGCCTGACGAACTGCCCAAGCAGTGAAGGGCATATCATGATCGCTGCGGGCGGTCAGCATAATTTGGCAATTGGGTTTGTACTATTTATAGACATCACCAACAGCGACGTTGTAGTCACCCATGATGTAACAACATACACGCTTGGCGGGACGAATTCGCCGTTGCTTGACGAGCATAATCAAATTGTCGGTATGCTCTGGTGGATGAACACGTTAAATGGCGTCTATGGCACCTTTGCCGCTACGCAGAGTTGGACAATTACAGATGTGCCCCTTGCAGTAGGAGCAAATGGTATCAGCGTCTATGGCACAAATGTCTATGGCTGGGTCGGCAGCGATAACGTCACGATTACACGCATGTCGCAATTGACCATCACGAGCGCGTTGGCGGCAGTCAGTTATGATGTCACTTGTTACGCCGTGGCGGGCACGAACACGAGCGCTATCGTGGGCGACATGTGGGTCTCGAACGCGACGGCGGGCGGCACGGCAAGTAGTTTCACGCGCAGCGGCTTGGCGTTTACCACGCCGGCAGTCCCGCTGGACGTAGGCAGGAATTACATCACCGTCTATGGAACAAACGCCGCGGGTGACGTGAGCAGCGATATGGTCAACATTTGGTCCTACAACATTGATGGCAGTGGCGAACAGAGCGGATCGACGTACGGCCGGCGAGTAAGCGGCGTGCTAGTGGGGTGGGGGATCAGTGATTATGGCCAGACAAACTGTCCGCGCGGGAGTGACTTTGTTGCGATCGCGGCGGGCGACGATCATTCTGTTGCCGTGCGGTGCGATGGCACGCTGGTGGGCTGGGGCGACAATTCCTATGGACAGACGACCTGTCCGACTGGGAATGACTATGTGGCCGTCGCGGCGGGCGACGATCATTCCGTTGCCGTGCGGCGCGATGGCACGCTGGTGGGCTGGGGTAGAAATAATGAAGCTCAGACGATCTGCCCGACCGGAAATGATTATGTCGCGATCGCGGCCGGCGATGCTCATTCCCTGGCCGTGCGGCGCGATGGGGCGCTGGTAGACTGGGGCAAACAGTATAGCCAGCCGACCTGCCCACCCGGAAATGATTATGTGGCGATTGCGGTGGGAGGGGGGCATTCCCTTGCCTTGCGACGCGATGGGACGCTGGTGGGTTGGGGCGACAATGGAGCTGGCCAGACAACCTGCCCGGGCGGGAATGACTATATTGCGATCGCGGCGGGCATGGGCCATTCCCTTGCCTTGCGGCACAACGGCACGCTGGTGGGCTGGGGCTATAATAATTATGGTCAGACAACCTGTCCGGGCGGCAGTAATTATGTCGCGATCTCAGCCGGCGGGGTACATTCCCTGGCTTTGCTGCGCGATGGGACGTTGGTAGGCTGGGGCGGCTGGTTTGACCTGACGAACTGCCCAAACGGTGGAAATCATGTCATGATCACCGCAGGCAATTATCATAGTTTGGCAATTGAAATTGTGCCATTTGTAGACGTCACGAACGACGACGTGGTAGTGGACTATTATGTGACGACGCACACGCTTGGCGGGACGAACTCACCCGCGCTTGACGCGACCAATCAAGTAGTCGGTGCGATGTGGTGGACAAACGCATTGAACGGCGCGCAGGGCGCCTTCGCCGCACAAGAATTCTGGACGATTCAAGACATTCCCGTGGCCGAAGGGACGAACGCGCTTAGTGTCTATGGCACCAATGTCTTTGGCTGGCTGGGCGGCGACAGCGTGACGGTCACGGTCGTGCCGGAGCCGGTGTTGGTGCTGAGCCTTACGGCCTTGTTCTGGTGCGTGCGGCAGTGGCATACAAGGCTAAACACGGTAACGTGGAGGAAAGCAACCACGGACACAATATGACTATTTGCAGCACTACACAATGCTGTGCCATTCTGTGTGCTCTTGCTGTGGTTCTGACTGGCTGTAAGGCTAGAAATCACGCGGCGCGCACGGCGCCATACACAAACGCGACAGTAACAGCCACGCGCGGGCAACAGACCGGCGAAATGAAACAACCGCAGGTGGGGCTGCATCCATCAACATTAGCAAGGCTTTCCGGCCCCCAACTACGGCAACACATATGTGATGTGAGCACAATAAACACCGGCCAGTTCACCGCCAGTGCTGCGCTTGTTCTCAGGACGGCGATTACAAACTGCATGCGTCGTTATCTCACCCCTGAAGGTATGGGCGAGTACTATGCCTTGGCTTGCCATTGCATGACGCTTTGCGTTAGTGAGGAGACAGCGGATTTTGATCATGTGGCAGCTTTTACGGCCATGTGCATGAGCGACCTTGATGAAATTGGCAATCCCGATCCAAAGCGTCGCCTGGGAATCATTGAATGGGCCTTGGTATGGGAAGGACGAATCAACATGAAGGAAGTTCAGGCGGGTGGCGATCTGCGAGACATCCTTACACCCATCTTCGAACACGAAGCGCGGGATCCCATATATGACAACGAGACACGTGCGCGTCTTAATTTGACCGTGGCATACAGAAAGGGCTTTGCTTGCCCTGAAGAGGCACTCATCACATTGCGTGCACTTTACATGAGTATGACGCCAGTTGAACGAAAACGGGCATCAAACGTCGAAAATATGATCTCCGGACTGGAAACCGGCTTGCGTGGTCGAGACCTGTTTTTGTCTATTGCGTCACAAGCGCAGGAGGCGCTGCAACAACGTTTGCCAAAATCGGCAAACGGTCCGGAAAAAAAGCAATAGAGATAGGCGCTCAGCGCGTGCGCGCGGCTGCGGCGCGGGCCAGGGCCGGCGTCGTGAACGCGCCCAGCATTGGCACATACGCGTCGTAGGGCTGCTGTTCGAGCGCGGCGCTGATGATCATGTTCAGCATGTCCGGATAGGCAATCCCGGTTTTCTCGGCCGAACGCGCCAAGGCCACTTCCGGTTCGAGACTGGGATTGCAGTTGACATCCAGGACGCACGGCCGGCCGTCTTCATCGAGGCGGATGTCCACGCGCGCGTAGCCCCAGGCGCCCAGGGCGCGCACGGCGCGCAAGGCCGTGGTGGTAATCTCGCGCGCCAACTCGGACTGAATGACGGCCGGGCAGGTCACGCGCGTCTTGCGATATTCCTCGCTGGTCTCGATGAACTTGGCCGCATACGACATGATCGGTGGAATGCGGCCGGGCAGCTTCGAGTAATCAACTTCCGCCAAAGGCATGACGCGCATGCGCCGCCCGCCCAGCATGCCGATATTGAACTCGCGCCCGGGCAGGAACTGCTGAATCAGCGCGGGCTGATGAAACTCGGTCAGGATCTGGCGCGTTTTGTCGCGCAGCGCGCCTTTGGTGTGCACGACCGAGGTGCGGTCAAGGCCGACGCCGGCGTGTTCCTGCGCCGGCTGCATGATCAGTGGAAAGTTCCAGGCCGTGCGATTGACATCCCCGATTTTCTCGAGCAAGCGCGTCTGCGGCGGCACGCGCACGCCCGCGCCTTGCAGCAGACTGGCGGTCATGTACTTGTAGCGCGACAGACCCAGCGCCAGCGCCGGCGAGCCGGTCAAGGGATAGCCCATCATGCGCACAATGGCCGCGACGCGCATTTCATACAAGGCGCCGTGCACGACATCTTCATACTGATTGAAGACCACATCCGGGTTGAAGCGACGCAGGCGGCGCTGAAACGCAAACAGATCCTGATTGAGCGCCAGCACCAGCACGTCGTGGGCGCGCGCCCGCAGGGCGCGCGCCATCTGGCGGATCATCACACGCAGATCCGCGACGCTGCCGCGATCCTCGGGCCGCTCGGGGATGGAACCAGTGTCGGCATTGTAGATCAGTGCGACTTTCAGGCGTTTGCGGCGCATAGGTCACCGGGGCCGGGGCTAAAAAGTAATTTGGGCGATGGCGTTGTGGAAGGTGGCGCCACGCAGCAACTGGCGCTTCAAGTAATTGCGCATTTCCTGGCCGGCCCAGACCGAAGTCGAGGTCGCATCGGCGCGCACGCGCTGCGACGCGATCCGCTGATTGCGGGCCAAGTCGTAGATCGCCACATCCATGCTGACGATGCCTTCATACGTAATCCACTCGACGAAATTGGCATTCGCGCCGCGCCCGACCGCATAACAGTCATTGATCCGGAAACACAGTAGGTAATCGGCCTGGATGCGCTCCGCTTCGGGCCGGTCGGCGACCGTGACCACCCGCCGAAACAGGTCGCGGCCGCGATAGCGGTTGAACATCGCCAGCGCCATATCTTGATTCGGATTCTCCAGCGTGGTCACTTCGCCTTTGCCGTACATTGCGCGCGGCATCCACCACGCATGCAGCTCCGCGATGCGATTCGAAGTGTAGCCGTCCGGCAACGTGCCGAGCGGCATGATCGCCAGAATCTTGTCGCGAAATTCACTCGTGCCTTCGAGCGCCAGCCGGGCCGGCATCGTCACGTTCGAGGTCGCACAGCCCGACAGCCCGGCCACGATACCCGCCAGTGCGGCGCTCACAATTGCCAGTTTGATGGGAGCTGTGTTCATGGTCATTCTTCTCTTAGTAGCCGGCAACCGGCGCCTTTTGCGGCATCAGGGTGATGACAACCCGCCGGTTCAAACGCGGATCCGCGCCGGCGCTGCCGGACCGATACGGGCCATAGCCGGCAATCGCCATCTGGCTTTGATTGATTAGTTTCTGATCGTCGAAATAATGCAGCACCGCCAACGCGCGCGCCGCCGATAATTCCCACTCCGAGCGGTAGTTCGTCGCCGCCGCGGCTTCACCGGCATCGGTATGGCCTTCAATCGCCACATAGTACTCCGGGTACTCGCGGCCGATCGTGCCGCCGATTTCATCCAGCACGGGGTAGATCGCCTCGTTGATCTTCGCGCTGCCCGGCTCGAACAACACTTCCGAGACCATGCTCACCTGCAGCATGCCTTCCAACGAGGTCTCGACCTGCACCATGTGCTGCGGCCCTGGCTGCCGTGCGATGTGCGGCGCGATCAGTGTGTCGGGCGGCCGCATGCCGGCCATACGCTGATTTTGCGCCAGCAAATCGCGCGCGCGGGCTTCCGCCAGCGCCAGGCGCTTCTCGTATTCCGCCAACGTTTTGGTGCGCACATAGGCCTCGCCGGTCTGGTCATTGAAGTTCGCCTTTTCCTCCTTGACCCGAATGCGGTTGGCTTCATACAGTTCGCCGGCCGCGCCGCCCAGCAAGACGCCCGCGCCCGCGCCCGCACCCGCGCCTATCGCCACGCCCACGCCGCCGCCGGCCGCACCAATGCCCGCGCCCGCGCCCGAGCCAACCAAGGCGCCGGCCAAGGCGCCGCGCTGTACGGTCGTGCAGCCCGTGAGAAGAGCAAGCGCAGCCAGCCAGACAACGGTGAGAATTTTCATGGTGTCAGCTTATGTGTGGTATCATGGGTCAACGCGTCCTTCACGGTTCAACCAACCGGCTAAACTGACGACAGCCAGGCCTAACAGGGCAATCCCGGCCACGGCCGCACCCAGCCAGCCCATCAGGGACAGCACGGTCATGATCACCCCGGCGATCACCACGCCCAGCAGGATCGAAAGCATGGCGTGGCGGAACTTGAGGCCCAGTAGAAAAGCCGCCATGGCGCCCGTCCACGCGCCAGTGGCCGGCAGTGGGATGGCGACAAAGATAGTCAGCCCGAGCGTTTCGTATTTCTCAATCTGCGCGCTTTTGTGGCGTGTGCGGGCAAAGAGCCACTCGATAAAAACCCGGCCTAACCTAAACTTCATGCACCAGCGCGATAACGGGCCAAGCAATAGAAGGATGAACGGGATGGGCAGCATATTGCCAAACACGGCCAGAATGAACACCCCGCGCCAATCAAGCCTAAACAAGTTGATCCCGACCGGGATGGCACCGCGTAGCTCAACAATCGGCAGCGCGGCAACGACCACAACGGCCAATCTGGGTGGGCAGCCGTGATCTTTCAGGTATGCCGCGATGCGCTCGCGCAGCGGCTGGTGCTCCACGCGTGCACTGGCCGGCGCGCCGGCATCGTCAGTGCGCGCGGCCGCCGGCACACACGCGGCGATCATACAAACTGCTGTGAGCAGGCGCGCCAGCCGGTATAATGGCATCGGGTTCATTCCTTTGCTTGCCCAACAATGTTCAACGGCTCGACGCGGAAGCGGAACGTTGTTTCCTTGCCGCCGATGTTGAGCGTCAACATGGTGTTCAGGCGCGTCAGCAGCAAGCGATAGGGGACTTTGACTTCCTCGTCGCGGAAGGCGATGCCGACATTGGCCGCGCCCAGCACGTCGCGTGCGTTGTAGACGGCTTGCAACAATTGCTCGAAGCGCCGGATCTTGGCGAGCAGCTCTTCATTGAACACATATTGTTTGCCGCAATGCCGGCAATCCAGACGCGCATCCGCGCCAATATCCAGAATGGAGAAACAGATGGCATTGCTGCATGCCACGCACTGCAACTCGATGTTGTTCGCATCCGAATACAATTCCGCCATGATGTTCCTTGGCTGCAATATACTAGTACAATGCCGCGATTATAGCAAAACCGCGCGGGCAATGCAACGGCTGAACGGACACGCTGAAATGCAGAACCATTTATGCTAGACGCGGCATCCTGCCGTCCCGCCGACGGCGCATGCGCGTTAACGTAGTGGCGCAAACGCTTCTGTCGTAGCGCAGTGTCGGCATCGCCGAGGGGAACGCGGCACGCCCGTGCCGCTGAAGGAATGCGGGATTTCCATATCCCGCGCAGGCGCAAGCAGCTGCGATCGGGAGATCGCAGCTACCGTCAACCGATCTGGCTGCTTGGAGCTGCTTGGAGTCCCGCCAGCGGCGTGGATCCCGTCAACGGCGGGACGATCGGCGTTCCCTTCGCTGCGCGCAGCGACCTCCGCGTCGCGAATCCACTGTGATTGTGCTACACTGTGCGCATGGCGAAGTCAAAGCACAGCCGGTTTGACTATGAAGATTATTGAGATGTACAAGCCAAGTTCCGCCGAAGCCATAACGTTCATGGTGCTCTACTGCCTCTGGGCGGTGCTTTCCAATATGCTGGCCGCAATGCCGGGTGAATACTGGGGTGCCTATCTGCTGCTGCTGCCTTTGGCGGTCATTGCGGGATTGGGCCCACGCAGGTATCAGCGCATCTTTGGTGCGATGGCACTGGCACTCGCCCTGGTCATGATCTCCTGTGATATTTCTCATGGCGCCAAGTACAGAGCGATGCGAAAACAACAAATTGAATCCACAAGCAAGGCCGCCCAGACAAACGCTATGCATTCTCGCGCCACGCGATAAGTTCGGATCGCCGCTATCTGCGGACAAGAGTGCCGCCGCAGCATCCGCGCCGTGCGGCGCGGCTACAACTGCGCTTGCGCTGCAATGATCTCTCCTTTACTCTTTTACTCTTTGTTAAAATTCTGCCATGCGCTTGCATGCGCCGCGCACTTCGGGTACAATCACTCTTGACACATGCATTGTTTCATTCACGCCAACCACAGGGGACCACCATGGCACGCGTTCTGATCATCGGCGCCGGCGGCGTTGGCAATGTGGTTGTGCACAAATGCGCGCAAGTACCCGCCGTGTTTGAGCACATCACGCTGGCCAGCCGCACGCTGGCGAAATGCGCGGCGATTCGCGCGGACATCAAGAAACGCACCAAACGTACGATTGACATCGCCACGGTTGATGCGGACAACGTGCTCCGGATGGTGAAATTGATCAAGTGCGTCAAGCCGGCGCTGGTCATCAATGTTGCCCTGCCGTATCAGGACCTGCCGATCATGGACGCCTGTCTGGCGACCGGCGTGGACTATCTCGATACCGCCAACTACGAGCCGCCGGACAAGGCCAAATTCGAGTACCGGTGGCAGTGGGCCTATCGCGCGCGTTTCAAGAAGGCCGGCATCATGGCCTTGCTGGGCTGCGGCTTCGACCCGGGCGTGACCAACATTTTCTGCGCGTGGGCCCGGAAGATGCACTTCGATGCCATCAACACCATTGACATCATTGACGCCAATGCCGGCAGTCACGGGCACGCCTTCGCCACCAATTTCAACCCGGAAATCAACATTCGCGAGATCACCCAGCGCGGCAAGTATTATGAGGATGGCCGCTGGATCGAGACCGATCCACTGTCCGTGCACAAGACCTTCGCGTTTCCCGAAGGCATTGGGCCGAAAGAAATTTACCTGCTGTATCACGAGGAACTCGAATCGCTGGCGAGAAATATCAAAGGGGTCCAGCGGCTGCGCTTCTGGATGACCTTCTCGGAAAGTTATTTGACGCACCTGCGCGTGCTGCAGAATGTCGGCATGACGCGCATTGACCCGGTCGCGTTCGAAGGCCGCGAAATTGTGCCGATCAAGTTTCTCAAGGCGTTGTTGCCCGACCCGGCTTCGCTGGCGAAAAACTACACCGGCAAGACCTGCATCGGCTGCCTGATTGAAGGTGTCAAGGACGGCCGGCCGAAGAAGTATTTCATTTATAACACATGCGATCATGCCGCCTGCTATCGCGAAGTCACGGCGCAGGCGATTTCCTACACGACCGGCGTGCCGGCCATGATCGGCGCCAAGCAAATGTTGACCGGCGCGTGGCAACGGCCGGGCGTGTGGAACACCGAAGAGTTTGATCCGCAACCATTCATGCGCGATTTGGCACAGCACGGCCTGCCGTGGACGGAAGTGCTGCTGTGAGCGCTGCGTTTATTGTTCATCGTTCATTGTTCATCGTTCATCGTTGACCGCCAACCCGTATCATAGTCTGCCCACCCCCTGCTTTGTCGTGCAGGAGGCCGCGCTGCGCCGCAATTGCGCGACGCTGGCCACGGTGCGCGCGCGCACGGGCTGCAAAATCCTGCTGGCCCTGAAAGCCTTCGCGATGTGGCGCACATTTCCATTGCTGCGCCAGTATCTGGATGGCGTCTGCGCGAGCGGCCCGTTTGAAGCCCGCCTCGGTCGCGATGAATTCGGCGGCGAAGTACATGTCTTCGCGCCGGCCTACTCGGACCACGACATTGATGAATTGATCGGTGTTGCCGATCACCTGGTGTTCAATTCGTGCGCGCAATGGCAGCGCCACCGCGCGCGTGTGCCGCGCCAGATTGCCTGCGGTTTGCGCGTCAATCCCGAGCATTCCGAGGCGCCGGTGCCGCAGTACAGTCCGTGCGGGCCGTGCTCACGGCTGGGCGTCGTGCGCGCGCAGCTCGACGAAGCCGCGCTGGACGGCATCAGCGGCCTGCATTTTCATGCCTTGTGCGAGCAAAACGCCGATGCGTTGCAGCGCACGCTGCAGGCGTTCGAGGGGAAATTCGGCGACCTCATTCCACGCATGGCGTGGATCAATTTTGGCGGTGGACATCACATCACGCGCGCCGACTATGATGTGGAGTTGCTCTGCCGCTGCATCGAACAGTTCCGCACGCGCTACGGCACACAGGAACTATATCTTGAGCCGGGCGAGGCCGTCGCGCTGAACGCTGGCGTGCTGGTGGCATCCGTGCTGGATGTGACCTACAATGCGATGCCGCTCGCGATTCTGGACACATCGGCTTCGGCGCACATGCCGGATGTGCTCGAAATGCCGTATCGGCCAGAGATCGTCGGCGCGGGCGCGCCGGGCGAACGTGCGCACACGTATCGGCTGGGCGGGCTGACCTGTCTCGCCGGCGATGTGATCGGCGATTATTCGTTTGCCCAGCCACTGCGGCCGGGCGACCGCCTGGTCTTTCTCGATATGGCGCACTATTCATTTGTGAAAACGACGATGTTCAACGGCGTGCGGCATCCCGCGCTCGCGCTCGAACACGACAACGGTGCCATTGAAATCGTGCGCAATTTTACCTATCAAGATTTCAAACAACGCCTCTCCTAAAATGCGCAAGATTATTTGGAGTCTTGCCGTGGCCGCGGCGGCCGTCATTGCTGCTACCAATACTGCCATGGAACTTCCTTTGCCCATGCCTGCCGATCATGCGGCCAGCCCGCTGACAAAGCTCATCCTCAAACGGCGCTCGGTGCGCGAATTTACCAAAGAGCCCGTGCCACTCGACAAGCTAGGCGCGCTGCTGTGGGCCGCGCAGGGCATCACCTCACCGCATGGCTTGCGTGCGGCGCCCTCGGCCGGCGCGCTCTACCCGCTGGAACTGTATGTCGCCAACGAGCGCGGCGTGTTCCACTACAAGCCGGCCAAGCACACGCTGACGCAGCTGCAAACAAACGACGTGCGGCGCGCGCTGGGCGTGGCGGCACTGGGCCAACCCTGTGTGGCGTACGCGCCGGCAATTGTTATATTTGGCGCCGTGTGCGAGCGCACCACCAAGCGCTACGGCGAGCGCGGCCTGATGTACATCCACATGGAAATGGGGCACGCGACCCAAAATGTGATGTTGAAAGCGGTCGAGCTTGGCTTGGGCACGGTGGCGGTGGGCGCGTTCGACGAACAGGCAGCAGCGACGCTGCTGCAGGTGCCCAAAGACACACGCATTCTGTACTTGGTGCCGGTCGGGGCACCGGTGTTGAGTCAGTAAGCGGTGTTGGGCATTCGGTGTTCGGTAAGCAGTATTCAGCACGTAGCCGCGGAACGGCGTTCCGCGTATGCTTGGTTTGACCCGCCACAGCAGCAATTGTCGCCACGCAGTACCGAAGCCACGAAGGCAGAACTTGTGATCAGTGATCAGTAATCAGTGATCGGTACATCGGTAGTAGGTAGCGAGTGATCCCGCCGCTGCCGGGACTCCAAGCAGCAGGTGGCAAGTACCTGAACCCTGAATCCCGCCGTTGGCGGGACTCCAAGCAGCCCTGAATCCTTAAATGCTCTCGCCGCGAGAGCATTTGGCGCGGATGATCTCCACTGTTGCCGCGCCGAACTGGCGGGCTTTTGCGGGCCCAATGCCGCGTATGTTCAGCAACGCAAGATTCGTCTGTGGCTTGTGCAGGGCGAGTTCGTGCAAGGTGTTCTCAGTATAAATGTGGAAGGCTGGCACGCCGCGCGCGGCCGCTTCATCGCGCCGCCAGGCGCGCAGGGCGTGCAGCAGCGTGGTGCTGTCCGCATCTTCGGTGGGCGCAGCGGTGTGGCCTGCCGCCCGGCGGTCACGCACCCGTGCCGGCCGCGCGCGCGGCGCGTCCGGCAAGGCCAGCGCCAGATCGCTGCGGGCGTGCATCACGTCGTGGCCGAGGGGCGTCAGTGACAAGGTTGGATACTTGCCTGTGCTGACGGCAATGCAGCTGGCGGCGATCAGCGCGTC
>Ga0268284_1000057_pt1 | contig 105056 bp, 89 predicted proteins | sample saktaG_14_FD_190137 | JGI IMG/M metagenome (GOLD analysis project Ga0268284, IMG submission 190137) | Saline water microbial communities from Sakinaw Lake, British Columbia, Canada - sak_2013_06_06_40m | ecosystem: Environmental > Aquatic > Non-marine Saline and Alkaline > Saline ...
ATAGACAACGGGAATGCGGATATCCGCCATTCGGGAAAAAGTTTCATCCAGTTTGACAATTGCAGCATCCGAATGGATCAGGAGCGCATCAAACCACTGGTTTAAAGCAGTGATTACCCTGGATTCGTATGCATGCGTGTCATTTTTTTCAACCAGGACATCCCGAAGGCTGCATACCACCCGACTCGGACAAAGCCTTCTTTGCCCGATTCCCTCAAATATCGGAATCAGTTCAAAACCAAACGCCTTTCGCCCGAACGGAAAGAGTTCAACCATAAAGAGATCCGGGCATTCGCACAAAAATAAATCATAAAGCGCCTGTTGCCGGGCAGCCTTGATTTGTTCAACCGTTCCGGTGTCAGAATCCGATTCCAGTCTGCTGAAGTCCGCGTCCATTCTGAGCGGCAAAAGACTCACTTCTCGAACATGCTCGGGAACCGGCATGTTCATTGACTCGCCTCCGGATACCAGCATGACTTCATGGCCTTTAAAAGCCTTACATATCTCAAGGCTTCGAAAATAATGCCCCATACCCAGAACATGCTGACAGTAATAGATGATTTTCATAGCTTGGAAGTGTTCACAACTGAACCGATGAAATGGATGCCCGGGACAAATCCAGAAAATTGAGGCGTTCTATTGCCAGTCTGTCACTCAGGAATGTCAGGCAATGCAGGTGATATGGCATGAGGCATTGTTTCTCCTTGAGGAAATCGGACAGGGTGCTTTCATGATATATCAGGCTTTTGATCACGCCTTCGTGGGTGACAACCAGAATTCTTTCTCCAGGCCATCTGCCGGATGCCGCTGCCAGCGCTTCCCGCCCCCTTTTCCAAACGCTCTGGTAGGATTCGCCGCCAGGCGGACAAAAATCCCACTCAGAATGAATCTGTTTTGCCCATATATCCGCAAACTCCATTTTAAGCTGAGCGATTGTTTTTCCGGTCCAGTTGCCCCAGTCCTTTTCCCTAAGCCTGGAATCCAATGTAACCGGAAGTTTCAGCGTCCGGTTGATCAACTCGGTTGTTTTTTTAGCCCTGCCGAGATCGCTGGAAAGGATCCGGCTCCAGGTATTCCCTGCCAGAATCCGTCCCCATTGCAGGGCCAGCGTTTCACCTGCCAAAGTCAGCGGGCTGTCGAACTGGCCCTGAATCCGGCGAATCAGGTTCCATTCGGTTATCGAATGGCGCAACAGGCCAAAACAGGTTTCGGGGTGAAGTATCATGAAGGGGTCAAAAAATGGGGCCTCGCCAAACGTATCTTCAGCACTCCACGGCGCCGAATTGACTGTCGGGGTAAGCGGGCTGGGCAGACAAATCCTTAGCTGCCGAAAATACGGATTCCAGAAAATGTTTCACCCCTTCAAGCGAAAGATGAAAAACCCGGTTTCCGGCCATAATCACGTGAACATTGTCCGGGTTGCCGCAAAGTCGGGCAAACGTGGGTCCGATCACCGATGCCGGATCCTTGACATGCGGAACTTCGGCCAGGGCATTCAGATAGATATCGATGCGTTCTTTCAAGGCCCGGAAATAATCCACTTCCTTTCCGATTGTCAGAGAGGTGACCGAAGAGAGATTCTTCGAGAATTCAAACAAAACATCCCAGAATTTTTTTATCAACGGGGTTTTTTCCGAATGGTCTTCCATGAAGTACGAGATGGCCCACCCAACGCTGAGGATCTTGAGAAGCTGGATCTCATATTCAATTGCAACCTTGTTGATGGAATGCTCATCCGGCAGCCGGCTCAAGGCAAACTGAACGCTTTCGCGATCCAGAGAAAAATTTGCCAGGGATTCGCCAATTTCCTGTATGGATACGGGTAGCTGATACGGAAATGTCATGATTGTCTCCAAAATTTTTCGAATACCGGCACGACTAACGTTGATAAAACCATACCACAACCGGAATGAACATGGCAATAATGATGATCAGCAATCCCGGCAGCGTCAGATACGGCGTATACCAGGGTTTTTGAAAAACGCGCGCCTTTTTCAATTCGGACAAAAACCAGTTGCCCAGAAGTGAAGCTGCAAGGAGTACGGCAGCCATTTTCAATAGAGAGATTACTGCGGACAATCCCATACCTCCTTCAAACAGCCCGGTTATCGCCGGGTTTGTTCTGCCAGTACCTGCCTGAAATCGGCTGCTACCTGCGGTGCGTTCAGATCGGGGGTTTCAAAAATATCTCTGGCGCCAATCTGCGTGTTGGCATAAAAGTCAGCAATGCTGTCATAATCCATCTCCAGTGCGGCTCCCTGGATGGATACGCCGGCAAAAAGACCGCGGGTTCTGGAATACGAATATATCTCGGATTTCATTTCAAAGTCCGTACCCGCCCCGGCCTGTCGGCCCACCGGACCGACTGCAACCGACGCGTCCGCACCCAGAGTAAATTTTCCGGCTGTAATATCATTAATGCTTTTTATGGTTTTGAAGACCAGAATAATGTCGGATGACTGGGCTCCGATTTGCCAGCCGACACTGCCGCCAACCAGGGTGACAAAAACAGGATTTGTCCAGTAAGCGAATTTATCTTTGACGGATAGAACACCTCTGCCATAATTGCCGGCAAAAATAAACCCAATTTTGATCACACCGGGAATAACGGCAATCGCCTGTGCATTTCTCAGCAGGGAAGGCGGAATCTGATTCTCCGGAATCTTTGTAAATTCGTGTATGATCTCAATTGCATCTTCGACTTCTCTGATCTGACCGCTGCCGGCTTCAGTCACCGTAATTTCAGCGGCCAACAAGAGTGCCGGGAGCAGCAGCGCCATCATGCGAATCTTCATTCTGTAATCCTCCTGTTGAGCCCGGAAGTGTTATAATTCGACACTAAAAATGACATCGCATCAAGCATAATCCAGATGGCTTGAGGGTTGACAATTGAAAAAATCAACCCATAATATTGAAAAAATATTAATCTTTGATTTTTTATCACAGTTTAACCCCTTTTTCAAACAGGAGATGACATGTCCTCTAAAAAAGAAACCCTGCAATTTAAAACCGAAGTTCAGCAGCTTCTCAATCTCATCATCAACTCGCTGTATTCCAGCAAAGACATCTTTCTCAGGGAACTGATATCCAATGCTTCCGATGCCCTTGACAAACTGCGGTTCAAAGCCCAGACAGAGCCCGATATCCTGGGAGATGACACCGAGTATAAAATCAAAATCATCCCGGACGGCATCAAACAGACGATTGAAATCTCCGACAACGGTATTGGCATGACCTATAACGAGGTGATGGAAAATATCGGCACCATTGCCAAAAGTGGCACTGCGGCATTCCTGGAAGCGATTTCCGAAACGCAGCAGCAGAACACGCTGACCCCGGAGTTGATCGGTCAGTTTGGCGTCGGGTTTTACAGCTCCTTTATTGTCGCTGACAAGGTCAGCCTCCTGACCCGTGCTGCGGGAGAAGAGAAAGCCACCCTCTGGGAATCAAGCGGTGATGGCAGCTATACCATCGAAGAGGCCACCAAGCGGTCCCGCGGGACCCGGATCACCCTTCATTTAAAGAAAAAAGAAAAAGACGAGACGGATTTCACGGATGAATGGACCATCCGGCGCATTGTCAAACAGCACTCCGATTTTGTCAGTTATCCCATCGTGATGGATGTTGAAAAGGATGAACCCATTCCCGATGCCGAACAACTCCTGGATAAAGAAGGCAAGTCGGTCGGCAAAACCACCCGGAAAGTGATTCGTGAGGAAACCCTCAATTCCATGAAGGCCATCTGGATTAAGGATAAAAAAGACGTTGCTCCCGAAGAATATGAAGAATTTTATAAACATATCAGTCATGACTGGAATCCGCCCCTGACTCAGCTTCACATGAAATTTGAAGGCACCACCGAATACCACGCCCTGCTGTATATTCCTTCTCAGGTTCCTTTTGATCTATTCAATCCGGAACACAAACATGGCATCAACCTGTACTGCAAGCGGGTGTTCATCATGGATGACTGCGAAGATCTGATGCCGGAATACTTCCGGTTTGTAAAAGGGGTTGTGGATGCACCGGATCTCAATCTCAATGTCAGCCGCGAAATCCTGCAACAGGACAAACTGGTCAGAAATATTCGAAAAAATCTGGTAAAGAAGCTCATCGAGCTTCTCGGCAACATGGAAAAGGAAGTTTACGACAAATTCTACAATGAATTTGGGTCCATTTTGAAAATCGGCATTCATATGGATTCGGAAAACCGGGATAAAATTGCCAGATTGGCCCGCTATCAGACCACCAAATCCGATGGCAAACGGATCTCCCTTTCCGAATATGTCGCCAACATGAAAGCCGAGCAGAAAGAAATTTACTTTATCACCGGCGAAAACTTAACATCCTTGCTCAACAGCCCTCACCTGGAACAACTGAAGGAAAAGGATTTTGAAGTCATTTTGATGGCCGACCCCATTGATGAGTGGGTGGTCCAGTCGCTCACCGAGTTCGAAGGAAAGCCGTTCAAGAGCGCGGAAAAAGGGGATCTGGATATTCAAAAAGTGGATGACGGCAAAAAAGAGGAGTTCAATGCCCTTTTCAGCTTTATCAAATCCAATCTTGAGAACAAAGTCAAAGAAGTGACACCGTCTACCCGGCTGAAGGATTCGGCTTCCTGCCTGTCCGGCACCGCTTATGACATGAGCGCATACATGGAGAAGATCCTCAAAGCCACGGGCCAGAAAGCCCCGGAAGTCAAACGGGTTCTGGAGCTGAACATGGATCATCCCCTGGTGGTCAAAATAAAGGCCATTTATGATAAAGAACGCAATGATCCGGTTCTGAAGGACTACAGCGACCTTCTCTATGATCTGGCCGTCATCGGTGAAGGGGGCAAACTGGACAATCCATCGCAGTTTACCAAAATGGTCGGCGATTTGATGTCCGGCGCATTGAACGTTTAAACCAGATGAAAGGGGTTGTCGGCAACTGCCTGCAGCCCCTTTTTCCGCTTCTCATCCCCTTCCTTTCAGAGATTCAGATTGACACCTCTGCCGGCATTTTCTATTATCTGTCAATATTAACATCCGTATTTTTTTCCAGTCAAGGGCGATGCCTGGCATATCAACCTTTGAATAAAGGGGGCTTTTATGGGGCCGCTTTTCAAAACCGTTATCTATGATCAGCATGTGAAGCTTGGCGCTCAGATGGTGGCATTCGGCGGATGGAACATGCCGGTTCAATACCGGACAGGGATTGTCCAGGAGCACCTTGCCACCCGGAATCAGGCCGGCATTTTCGATGTCTCCCACATGGGTAGAATCCATATCAGCGGCCCGTCTGCGCTCGCATTTCTTCAGCATGTCCTGTCCAACAACGCCGCCGGCCTGGAAGTCGGAGAAAGCCAGTATACGCTCATTCCCAATGAGCAGGGCGGCGCCATCGACGATGCCTATCTTTACCGTTTTGTTCCGGATCAATATCTGCTGGTGGTCAATGCGTCCAACCGCGAAAAAGACCTGGCGCATTTTCAGTCCATTCTTTTGCAGTTTCCGGATGTCCAGTTAACCGATCATACGGCGGATACGGGGATGATCAGCCTTCAGGGCCCCCGATCCAGAGACATTCTTGCCGTGGTCATGGATTCAGGTCATTTCCCCGAACCGCTGAAAAACCGATTGAGCACGGCAACGCTGAGGGGCATTCCGGCCTGGATCAGCAGAACCGGCTATACCGGGGAACCGCTGGGTTTCGAACTGTTTGTTCCCGGAAACGCGGCTCCAGCTCTCTGGGATCTATTCATCGAAAACGGAGCCTGTCCTGCAGGGCTTGGCGCCCGAGACACGCTTCGGCTGGAGGCCGGACTTCCTCTCTACGGTCATGAACTGGGCATAGATGACAAAGGAAAAGATATTCCCGTTTTTTCCCTGCCCCTTAGCCGGACTGCGGTCAGTTTTTCCGATCTGAAAGGCGATTTTATCGGAAAGCCGGCTCTCTTTCGTCAGTTTCAGGCACTCAAACTTGTCATGAATCGGGATTTTTACCGCATCCAGGACCTTCCCCGCATGATTTTTCCCCTAGCCCTGACCGATAAAGGGGTGATCCGTTCCGGATGCCAGGTGTATCAAGAAGACAAGCCCGTAGGGTATATCACCAGCGGCACGATGGTGCCTTATCAGAAAGTGGAAGGCCAGGGCATGTTTTCCCGGATAACTTCGGAAAAAGGCATGCGTTCGATCGGGCTGGCCCTTCTGGACTGTGATCTTTGTGAAGGGGATATGCTGCACGTTGATATCCGCGGGAAAATGACGCCGGCCTTAATCGTTCCCTATCATCTGAGAAGCGAAGCCCCTCCTTTTGCCAGACCCATCTTATACGACCGGATTTATCAGGCGGAAAGTGAAGTATCCTCTTTGCATGATGGGCTTCGGAAGGTGGACGCGCTCATCGATGATGCAGCCCGCAACAGCCTCTGGCGGCGGCAGGAATGCATCAACCTCATTCCCTCTGAACAGACCCCGTCAAAATTGGTCCGGCTTCTTTCGGTGCTGGATCCTTGCGGAAGATATGCCGAACATAAAAAATTGAAGGCATTCAGCGAGGCGGATATTTTTTATTATCAGGGCGTGGATTTTATTGAAAAGGTGGAGCGCCTGCTTCAGAAGGAGCTTTGCGCCTATTTTGGATGCGCGCAGGTGGAAACCCGGCTGATATCCGGTCAGATGGCCAATACAGCCGTATTCAGCGCGCTTTGTGATTATTTCAACCGTTCGGACCGAAAAAGCGAACAGCGTCGCATGCGCCGCGTATTGAATCATCATATCATTAAAGGGGGGCATCTCAGCGCCCAGCCCATGGGCGCATTAAGAGATTTTGTGATGCGGGACCCCGGAACCGAAAAACCATCGGTGATCAATTTCCCGGTTCTTGCAGAAAACCCGTATCAGATCGATGTGGCTGCTGCCTGTACGATGATCGCGGAATATCAGCCCGAATTGATTATTTTCGGCAAAAGCATGATTCTTCACCGGGAACCGATTGCAGATATCCGTTCCTTTGTGGATTCACAAAACCTGAATTGTGTGTTATTATATGATATGGCGCATGTACTGGGACTTTGCGGCCCGTTTTACCAGGATCCTTTTCTGGAAGGCGCGGATATTGTCACGGGCTCCACCCATAAAACCTTTTTCGGAACCCAGAGAGGGGTGATCGCATCGGATTTCAGCCGGGACTGTTTGCGGTATCCGCTATGGGAAGCTGTTGAGCGCAGAACATTTCCGGGGTCTGTCAGCAACCACCATCTGGGAACGTTGGTGGGCCTGTTGATGGCCGCCTATGAAATGAATGCATTCAAAACCGATTATCAGAAACAGGTGATTTGCAACGCCAAAGCTTTTGCCGCGGCTCTTAAGGACTGTGGTCTGGATGTGGCAGGTGATCCGGCCATCTCTTTTACCGAGACCCATCAGGTGATTCTCTCGGTCGGATATGCCAGGGGGCCGGAAATGGCCAGGAGACTGGAGGACAACCACATTATCGTGAATTACCAGGCAGCCCCGGATGAAGAAGGGTTCACGGCCGCAGGTGCCCTGCGAATGGGGGTTGCGGAAATGACGCGATTCGGCATGAAGGAAACGGATTTTCAAGAGCTGGCCGAGCTGATCCATGAAGTCATTGTTCGGGACAGGCCGGTCAGGTCAAAGGTTGCCGGATTTCGCAATCGGTTTCAGGAAATGCAGTATTGTTTTTCGGAAAATGAACCCCGAGTTCAGAAAGTATTGGAAGCGATTATTTGATTTTCTTAAATTTTATTTCAGAGATAGTCCCATCATACAGGATTTTACCATGGCTACTCCATTGATTCGATATATGTTTTTTCTATTCTTCTCCGTGTTTGCTTCCATCGCAATGGTCCCGGATGGGTTCGGAGAGGATATCCAGATCCCGGAACCGGTTAATCCCGGACTGAATTACCTGCTGTCCCTTGCGGAATCTACGCATTCCCAAAACTTTGATACCGGAGTGATTAAAGAAGCAATTGATTTTGTCCTGAAGTCAAAAGCCAAAAACGCCTTTTATTTTCCCGGAAATCGAACAAACATCGCTTCCGCTTATCATGAATTTGATATTAACAAAGATCTCAAACATGTCCTGGATTTCGGATTTAATCCCAATATTCCGCCATTCATCCTCTCGCCTTCTTCGATCCGTCTGGCTTACTGGACGGAGGTTAACGGAAAAAGACAGCTCCCCCCCGATTTATCTTCAATGCTCTCGCGGCTGGATCACCCGATCATTGTCACCGGGGTTGAGCATGAAGAAATCACCCCCGATCTGAATACCGGCGCTTATTATGGTTATGATCTGAACCGCACCCTGATTCTCTTGAAATATCAAGGTCGCCCTGCCCTGATATCCATATCCAAGCAGAAAAATGTTTCGGATGTCGGTAAAAAAGGAGTGGTTCTGGGAAAAGATGACAACTGGGATTATTTCTATTCAGGGCAGAACGGACTGAACAAACCGGGGCTGGGCTGGGTGAACTCCTATATGTATGATTCCTATACCATATCGATATTCGTTGAGCGAGACGGCCCAGGTCGCCGGGTGCATTGCGGGATTTTCAAATGGCTTCGCGCGGGATGGGCGGATATGAACATGGTTCAGAACCAGCACATTTATCGCGGACTTCAGCGGTATACGGATAATGTTAAAGAGATTCTGGAATACCCTTCTCTTCCGGAGCCGGATAAAATGGCGGAGATTTTTTCCATCATCAAAACATTCTCTGCAGACGAACTCAGAGACAAAATCAAATATTATATCACCCTCTTGTCACAAAAATACAAAGAGGATACCAGTTCAGGCGGAAAATTGATTGCCGAAACCATAAAAGACAGCTCATATCTGAGCCAGCTCAATCAGTATCAGATGCAGTCAGCTCTGGCCGTTGAATATATCAAATTCCTGATGGGGAAAAACACCATCCAGGATGTCGCCTATTTTATCAGCCCCGCTGACATTAATCGTCACCGAAAAGGGTAATCCCTAACTCTCTACGGAGGCATCTTGTTTTTATCTTGCGCTGTCAGGCCGGATGAGGCCGTTTGGCGGACAATATCGGCGTATTGACAACCAGGGCGGATTTGCCTTCGGATTTTCGAATATCCAGTTTGAGGGTTTCCTTGTCAATTTCAAAATAACGGGAAATAACATCCACGATATCCTGATGCAATTTGATCAGAATGTCGTCCGATACTTCCAGCTTGTCATATATCAGTGCAAACTGAAGCCGCTTTTTGGCAACATCCTTGCTGTCGCCTTTGCCCATCAGTTTTTTTAACCATCCATGAAGCATAGGATCACCTTATTTACCGATGCCGATTTTCTGGCCAACTCTTTTCCAGAAGGATTTATGAGTTTGCGGAATTTCTATGGGAAGATTCTTTTGCCCATTCAGTCGCATGGCAATGCGGCGGAACGCCTGGCCTGCATTTGAATCTTTCTGCAGAACCAGGGGGATTCCCGTATTGGTCGATATGACAACCTGGGTGTCCATCTCTACCAGACCCAGAAGTTCGATAGACAGCACTTCCACCACATCCTCATGACTGAGCATATCCCCACTTTCCACCATTTCAGGGACGATGCGGTTTACAATCAGCTTCGGCGTAATGGACCGTGCATACAACAATCCGATGACCCGATCTGCATCACGGATAGAAGAAATTTCAGGGGTACAGATCACCAGCGCCTCGTCCGCAGGCGTAACGGAGTTCTCAAAGCCCCGTTCGATGCCGGCGGGACAGTCCAGCAGCACGTAATCAAATTCCTTTCGAAGTTCCTTGCAGAACCGGACCATGGCATCCGGGGTCAGGATATCTTTATTGTCGCTCTGGGATGCAGGAATCAGATACAGGTTTTCAATCCGCCGATCCTTAATGGCAGCCTGTCTGATCTTGCATTTGCCCTTAACCGCATCCACGACATTGAACACGATGCGATTTTCAAGACCCATCACCACATCCAGGTTCCGCAGGCCGATATCCATATCCACCACGGCAACCTGCTTGCCTTCCAATGCCAGCGCAGCCCCGATGGAAGCTGTTGCAGTTGTTTTGCCAACACCGCCTTTGCCAGATGTAATGACGATAACTTTTCCTTCCAATGAACACCTCTTTAACGAACCACCGGCCACGTGAGCCGTCCGAATGGATTTGCTTTAATATAGTCTTCCACAACGATGCCCCCGTTTTCAACGTGAGCAAACTCAAGGGTACGTGCGGATGAAATCGGCAGTCCCGCGGCAATGATACCCCCGATCTGAACCTGAATAGGCTTGAATCCGATGGCCAGGATAATGGCGTCTTCGTTATCCGGTTGACCTGCCAGGGCGGTACCGCCGAGATTGCCCATGATCAGAATATCGCCTCCGGCAATAATCTCGCTTCCGGGATTCACATCTCCGAGAATCACCAGATGTTTTTTGGCGGTAATCTTCTGCCCGGACCTCACCCTTCCGGCAATGATCAATGCATCGGTGTGGTGCTGATGCCAGGTACTGGACATATCCAGTTTTCGCGGTTTGTCTTCCATCATGTCATGTTCCCGCTGAGGTACGGATACGGACCCGACATTGTATTTTTTTTTTAAAAAAACAGCTATATTTTCGATGACTTCCTGGCAGCCTTCTGTCTCGCCGATATCCAGAATGACACGCGAATTCAATGCCAGATGCTGAAGCTGATTAAAAAGACGGGTCAGTTCTTCTTCAAGAAAACCTTTCGGCAGCGTGGGATCCAGGGTGACCCGGAAACCGTCTTTCACCCCTTTCAAACGCACTTGCGATTTATCCTGGATTTGTGTATCCATTTCGTTATAATTGCTCGACGGTCCCAGCCTTGAATTTGATGCACCGAATGATTTTTTTCACCAAGGTATAGTGATATAAGGCAGATGTGTCAAGAAAAAGAAACAATGATTTGACTGAATCAGCCTGAACTCACCCTGACAATATGATAAATAAATCAAGCATTCATGCCGGTTGGCTGATTGACGGCACCAGCGGCTCCATCCAGGAAGATGTGTTGATCCACATTCGGAAGCCCCTCATCCAATCCATCGAGCCGGCGCCGAAAGCGGCCTGTCAAGAGCTCTCGTCATCTCTGGATCTTTCGCAATACACCGTGCTTCCCAGCCTGGTGGATTGCCATGTTCATCTGTTCATGTCCGGCACGGATGACATTGCCGCACGCAAACGACAGCTTGAAGCAGGGTATGAAGAGCTGAAAGGCGTCATTTCAGCACATATCAACCGGCACGGCTCCAGTGGCGTCGGGGCGGTCAGAGACGGCGGAGACGGCAAGGGGCTTGTTCAGAGGTATCAACGGGAACGTCTGGGGTTGGATGAAATAAGAAAAACGGACCGTTCTGATTCATCCCGCCACACGGGCATTCATATCAAGGTTGCCGGAAAAGCCTGGCATCAGAGCGGCCGCTACGGAAAACTGATTGGCCGATCACCGGCTCCCGGCCAAACACTGGCTGAAGCCATCCGCCGAGAAGCTTGCCTGCCGGGATACACCCGTCCCGATCACATCAAAGTGGTCAATTCGGGTGTCAACAGCCTGCTTTGCTTTGGAAAGGAAACACTGCCCCAGTTTTCCCTGGAGGAACTCACTCAAGCCGTTGGCGAAGCCGGGCGCAGGCAGCTTAAGGTTATGGCGCATGCCAATGGCAGGTGGCCGGTACAAATTGCCATAGAGGCCGGGTGCCATTCCATTGAGCACGGTTTTTTCATGGGAGCCGAAAACCTGGCGCGAATGCGGGACAGACAAACTGTCTGGGTGCCGACCGCCTTTACCATGCGGGCATACGCCGCCCACCTGGAGCCCTCAAGCCGGGAAGCCGACACGGCCAAGCGGAACCTGACCCATCAAATGGATCAGCTTCGAATGGCTAGGGAACTGGGCGTTCCGGTGGCGCTGGGAACGGATGCCGGCAGCCTGGGGGTTCATCATGGGACTGCTGTCAGGGAAGAGCTTAAAATCCTTATGGAAGCCGGATACACCATCCCGGAGGCGGTGCAATGCGCCACAAAGACCGGAGCATGGCTTTTGGGGATAACGGATATGGGAACCCTGACACCCGGAACGCACGCCTCTTGGATTGCCGTTAAAGGAAGCCCATCGGGTCTTGCGGACAACCTGGCCCGCGTCATCGTACCCATCTGAATGGCAACGGAAACGTAGATTATTGCCGTTGCAGGATATTATTCCGGTTTTCGCCTCCTGGGGGGCCAGCGGCCTATCCACTTTTTCTGATTACTCAGAAAATTCAGAATCGGCGATATGCCGAAAAGCCCGGATTTGCCCTGCTCCAGGAAAATCTCCTCCAGCGACAGATGGGGATCGCTGACAGGGTTTCTGAGGTATTTTCGAATGGCTTCGAGCCGATCCACGATTCGGGTTTCAAGCTGATCCTTCAGAATTTTCTTGTTTTTCAGGATTTTTTCCTTATAGATATCATCTGCGGAATTGCCCCTGGATTTTTTAAGTTTAAAGTCGATCCGCATGGCAATCAGTTCCTTCAGTACTGCCTCGTATCCCGGCCCCAGGCAAACGACTTCCGGAACCAGTTCGCCGAAATTGGAAATGCCCAGAATGTCTTTTCCCTGTTCCCAGTAATTCACCAGGAATTCATTTTCAAGGTCTTTGTAATTTTGAAGCGGCATATACATTCTGCGCAAATACTGCAGGACTTTTTCGGCTTTTTTCTTATGCCCGCCGATGATGACGGAGCCGCCCACTTCGCCTTTTTTGACCCCCTTGGTCCAGGGCGCCCCGGTAATCCCGAAATCGTGATAAATGGGAATCTGAAGCAATGCGGACAGGGTGTTCAGCGCCAGCGCATAGCCCGCGGAAGGACCGCCGACATTGTAGGAAGCGGAAAGAAGCTGATGATGGATGGTGTACCGATCCAGAAATTCCCCCAGCAGCTTGGGAATGCTGACCTTGGGATCCAGTTCCTGAAGGTAGTTTTTCACCATGGTCAGGGCTTCCTGAGCCGACTGCTGGGTCATCTGAACCGCCATGTCAAGCTCGGCCGTTGCCGCAGATCCGGAGGACACGGCTCCGGTTACGAGGACTTTTTCGGCAGACAGGCTGTAGGTCAGGCTGGTGGCAATGGGAAGCAGCACGCCGGTCACATCGTTTGCGCCCACACCGATAATAAACCCCACCTGGGGTTCCTGGCTGAGTTCGGCCTCCAGAAATTCATCAAGCTGCATCTTGCCGATTTTCACCGGACTGTGAGATATTTCTTGCCGCGCGGAATTCAAGTGGGAAGACATCAGCGGATAGCCTTCCACACGTGTAACCGGTTTGAGCAACGCGATCACTTCGCCGTAGCGGGATAAAAACGCGGCAGGATCTCCATAAACGGCGGATCGAAGCGACTGCGGCGCATCCACGGCATCCAGAATCCCCATCAGGGTTTTAAAATTGAATTTCACAAATTTATCACGGATGGCACTCGAAGCTTGAGCCAGATCGCGAATCCGCTGCAGGACTTCATATTCCGTGCTGCGAAGTGAACGGGCTTTTTCAACAAACGCGGAATAATCCGCCGGGGTGTTGCAGAGTCCCTTCGCGGATTCCACAATGACTTCTATCGAAAGATCCGGGGCCAGGGGAATATTTTTTAATGTCTGCCGGACAATATCCGTAATATCCTTTAACCGCAGATGGCCGGACACTTCCTGCACCTTCAGCCGCTTGGAGCGGATCAGCGCCGGGTCCAGGATATCGAGCCGGTTGGTGGTCAGCACCGTAAACACCCGGTTGAGCGGGATCTCTCCGTCGATTAAATTCAGAAATTTATTGGTCAGTTTATCGGTGGGAGAGCCGCCGGAAGCACTGCGCCGGGGCGCCAGGGAATCCCCTTCGTCAAAAAACACCAGGGAAGGTGCAATCATTTTGGCGATGTCATAGACTTTTTCCAGGTTCTCTACGGCGCCTTCCCAGGGATTTACCGGGTCCTGAAGCGCGGATGCACTGGTGGCGATATCATGAATATCGCTGTTTTCGCTGAGCCAGGCCCGGATGAGAAAGGTTTTGCCGCTTCCCGGCGGGCCGTTCAATACCACGCCTTTCTCTTCACTGACATTGTAATAGAGGCAGTTGTTGGCCATTTCGGAAAACACGTCTTTAACTTTTCCCACATATTCATCCCAGTGCACGTGGCGGTCCATCCGATCCACAACTTTTTCAAACAAATCCCCGAAAGCGTTTCGGGCGACCAGTTCAAAGGCATTTCTGACCAGAAGCGAATCCTCCAGATAGGCTGACGCAAAGCCGCCCTGAATTTCTATAACAGAATGAACCAGCTTTCGCACATAAGCCGGGGTTATTTTAAGGGTTCTTTCCTGGAAAATGGCATAGATTCTATCCACGGCCGATTGCACCTGGGACGGGGAAATGCACCGGGCGTTATGCAGGCAGACATCATTGGGCGTATCGGTGACCACAATATCGTTTCGAATCAGCTCCAGCCGGACCACTTCTTTCAGATTTTCCGGATTTTTCCAGAAATCCGACAGGTCCAGTATCCTGCCTTTTTCCACAAAACGCCGGTAAATCGTCTGATCAAAACGCTCGGGCTGATCCGTCGTGGCAATCAGCAGGCAGTCTCTCCGGCCATTGATGATTTCATCAATCACGATGTTGGCGGTATCGATCAGGGTTCGCTGCTGACGATCGGGACCGCTGTCCTTGCCTTCGGTTTTTCCAAAAGCGCTGTGCGCCTCTTCGACATGACGGATGGTGGTTTTTCGGGGATCACCCAGCGCTTTCTTGAAATAGTTTCCGGGCTCTCCGGCAAGAGCCGTCTGGTAATCATTCGGGGTGATCATGGTGTAATCAACCAGAACCCCCTGCTCTTCAAGCTCAGAGAGATTTTTGCCGATCCGTTTTTTCAGAAGGCGGCTGACTCCCGGCACTCTGGACAGAGACTTGTAAAAAACCATTTTTTTCCGTCTGGCGATTTCAGCAGCCAGAGTCGGGTCCACCTGGTCGATGGTTTTCCAGAACGGTTCTCCGGCAAGGGCCTCTTCTTTTTTCTGTTTCAGATCCACCTCGGGCCGCACCTCGTTGACGAAAATAACCTGTTCCAGGGTTTGGCGGACGGTAGATGTCTTGCCGCTGCCGCTCGGACCGATAAAAAGAATCAGGGGCGCCTTGGGAACGGACGGATCAGAGAGATATTCCTTTCGAATATGGGCCCGGTAGATTTTATCAAACAGCGATGTCAGCTCTACGGGAACGTGGACGTCACTGAGGTCCTTATCCAGAAGCGACAGCAGATAAGTGTAATCCTTGGCCGATACTTCCTTTTCCAGAATCTTGTTCCAGGCCTGTTGGGGGTTGGTTTTTCCGGAAATTTCAAAACGGCGCTGCCAGTCAGTCAGAATCTTTGGGTCTTTCAGAATCACAAAATGCTTTTCCGGAGCTGTAAAAAAGAAAGACAGAAAACTTTCCAGCAGGGTGTTGAGCCAGTCCGACGGCGGGCTGAACTGATTCAGGCGAGAGCGCATGAACGCCTTGGTTTCATACGGCCAGGAAGCCACAAGACCGCTGATTTCCTGGATCCGTTTTTCAGGAAGGCTGATATACCTGACTTCTTTTGTCAGTCTTTTCGCCATCACCGCTCTCCAGTGGGTTTCCGATGTGGCTGAGCAGGGGGAAGGGTAATCGCCGGTGAATCCTGCGTGTTCTGAATCACGATGGTATTCTGGCCCTCAACATTCTTTTCATAGGCTGTGGCCCATTTCTGCTGGGTCAGAAACTGCAGAAGCGCCGTGTCCGTAGATCCGTCCGGCCTGCCAAGGGCTTTCTGCAGGGATTGAATGCTTTCCAGATAGGCGGCATAGAGCTTTCGAATTCGGCTGGCCTCCTGGTCGGCCGAGTAATTATCCGCTTCGGCGATCAGCTCTCTTCGTTTTTTTTCTTCCGTGGCTTCAACCAGTTTATCGCCAAAGCGGGTTTCCTTCAGAACAAAGCTCACCACTTCAATGCCGTATTTTTTTTCAAGCGTGGGGCCGCCTTCATTGATCGGTCTGGATTTCAAGGCGACAAAAATATCATCCTTGATTTTTTCACGGCTGCTGATGAGCTGATTGACCTCATGGGCCTGAAGGATGTCCTTGACAATTCCGTCATAATCTCCCTGGAGCAGGTTCAGGGGATCCAGATTCTCGATGGCCCAGGTTTTCAGATTTCGAATCCGGTAGGTCAGCACGGCCGATGTCCAGAGCGCCACGCTTTCCTTTGAAATAATTCTCATGGGCTCCGGATGTCCTCCCAGAAACAGCGTCTGGTTCATCAGGGAGACTTCCTGTTCAATGCGGGTAAAATACGGCAGGCGAACGTGCCAGCCGACATCCGTGATGGCCTCACGGTGGCCGCCAAAACGCTCCAGCACCACGGCATAATTCATTTTGACCTTGAATATGGCCCGGGTGGCATATACCAGCGCAGACAGACCATAAAAAAGCCCCACCAGGGTTGCCAGTGCAAGTAAGCGGCGGAGGATGGTTTTTACAAAGGCTCTGGTAAAAAAATGTCTGGGAAGCTCTTCCGGCATGATGACTCCTTTGGCCTATTCGGTCTTAAGGATCGTTGAAAACCACAACAGGGATTCCTGCATGAAGAATTTCTGATGAAGGGGAAGGCTCATGACATGGTCTCCATTTTCCTGAATCACCAGTTTTTTGGGATGGCCAGCATTTTCGAACAATTTCCGGGCATGGGATACCGGCACAACCAAATCGTTTTCCCCATGAAAGATCAAGAGATTGCGAATGACCGACAGGTTGCCGGACAGATCGAATCGAAACCGGGGAGAAAGCGCCAGATCCGCTGAAAGCCCGGATGGAACAACGCCCTGAGCCGAATCAATCAAAGAGTTGCTGTCAAGGGGTGCGGCAACGGTAACCAGCGCATGGACCGTCATTGTTGCTGCGACCGAAAGGCAAACCGCCCCTCCCAGGCTGCTGCCGAACAGCCCGATTTCGGGTTGAAAGTTAATCCGGTTTTGCAAAAATTCAATCGCACTGAACAGGTCCCGGCAACGGCCGTAAAAATCGGCAGCATCGGCCTTGCTGCCCTCACTTTGGCCGCAACCGCGATGATCGAACCGAAAAAAAGCCATGCCGTTTTCGCTGCATTGCCTGGCCATATCAATCTGTTTGGGTGAACTGCCGCTGCTTAACAGGCCGTGTGAGCCAATAATAACCGGAGGTCGATGAATTTCAGGCAAATGAAGGGTCCCCGATAACCGGAAACCGTCCGCCGAGAATGACAACTCTTTACTGGATGCACTCAAGCGGTTTGATTTGATCATATTCCAGGCTTGAATTCAATTGTTTTTTCTGATTTTATTTTGAAAATATTTCACCATCAAATTATAAATTTCATTCACAGGTTCTGTCAGTGAATCATTCTCAGCATCAGCGGCACTGCCACAAATGTGCCGATTGAGGCTCCGATATTGGTAAACACCACCACCAGAAGAATCCGCGTCACCTTGTTCCTCCAGAACCCTTTCACAGACAGAATATCCAGCGGTAAAGCCTCAATGTCCCGGACTCTGGGCTTTCTCGAAAATGCCTCAACCAAACCCGAAACCCAGCCTGCGGCAATCAGCGGATGAAGTGTGGTTATGGGGGCAGCCAGCATTGAGGAGAGGATCGTCAGGGGATGGGCCAGGGCAGCGGCGGCGCCAATGCCGGCCAGAATACCGGTTGTCAGTATCCATCCGGTGATCATGTGGGTCCCCACATGCGCGCCGCCAACAAAAAATCCGACGGCCATCATCAGGACAATCGCCAGGGGAATTCCCCATCCCAGGACCGCTGAAAGCCTGCCATCCGGCGGCAGCGTCTCCAGCGCGACAATATCGACGGGTTTATTCCAGTTGGCCTTGATTCCGGCAACATGCCCTGCCCCAACCACCGCCACGATTTTTGCCCCCGGTGCCGTGCGGATTTTTTCCGCCAGATATTGATCCCGCTCTTCAATCAGAATACGCTTCAACATGGGAAGGGTTTTTCCCACATCCGCCATCAGGGCCTCCAGGACATCCTGTTGCTTCATTTTTTCTATTTCTTCCTGACTGATTTCCTCTGCTTCTGCAAAAGACAGCAGCAAATGATACAACAGCTTGTTTTTTTCCCAGAACGTCATGGCCTTCCAGGCCCGTGACAGGGTCACGCGAATCTCCCGGTCGGCAAGATGAACGGCTGCACCCGATGCATCCGCGGCTTCGATGGCGCGAATCATCTCTGCGCCCGGAACAATATCGAGCTTTGCCGCAATCCGCTTTTGAAACGCCGCCAGAATCAGATTCGACAGCAGCAGAAATGTTTTCTTTTCCTTGATGACCTTCACGATATCCATGTTCTGCCACTGGTCTTTCATGCGAATGGACTGGTAGCGGGAAGCGCACAGTTCGACACTGACCGTATCCGGCCTTTCCGCTTCAATCACCGCAGCGACCAGATCCGAGCTTTCCTGGGACACATGGGCCGTGCCAACCAGAACGATTTCCTTATCTCCCAGGCAAAGCCGGTGAACCATATTATCGTTGTTCGTTCCAGACATTCCGTATATAATCCTTATGGGTTATGGGTCAAAGTCATTGAGTCGGGCAAAGTCCTGAGCCCTGACATGTTTTCAGATGTCAATATAAATTTTTGAAATTATAACATATATTATTATTTCATGCAAGACGAAAACTTTTTTCCGGAGCATTTCCCTTTATGACATTTCAGTTATCCGCCGACAACTGCCCGGGTGAAAAAGATGCCCATGCGCCTTACTATCTGCCCTCAGAAAATGAAATCCCCTTATTTGAAGCCGCATATCATGCCAGGCTTCCTGTCATTTTAAAAGGCCCGACCGGTTGCGGCAAAACCCGTTTCGTGGAATACATGGCACACCGGCTGGGCAGACCCTTGATTACCGTAGCCTGCCACGAAGACCTCTTTGCATCGGATCTGCTCGGTCGGTATCTGCTTTTAAACGATGCAACCGTGTGGATGGATGGCCCCCTCACCCGCGCCGTCCGCACGGGCGCCATCTGCTATCTGGATGAAATCGTCGAGGCCAGAAAAGACACCACCGTGGTGATTCACCCCCTGACCGACAGCCGCAGAACCCTTCATATCGACAAGAAAGGGGAGAGCATCCACGCACACCCTGATTTCCTGATGGTGGTTTCCTACAATCCCGGGTACCAGTCCGTGCTGAAGGACTTGAAACAAAGCACCCGGCAGCGTTTTGTCTCTCTGGAATTCCATTATCCGGATCCCGGGAATGAAGCAGCCATCGTATCCCGGGAAAGCGGTCTGGATTCCGACACCGCCCTGAAACTGGTTCTGCTGGCCGGAAAGATACGAAACATCCGCGAGCACGGACTGACCGAAGGCGCCAGCACCCGGCTTCTGATTTATGCGGGCTGTCTCATTCAACAGGGAATCTCCGTTATCGAAGCCTGCCGCACCGCCATCTGTCTTCCCTTGTCCGATGACCAGCGGCTGCAGGAAACCCTGATGGATTTGATGAACGATATGTTCGGGGAGACACATGATGATACCCATTGAAACCCTGCTCTCATTCTTCGCCGCATCTGTCTTGCTTGCTATCGCGCCGGGTCCCGACAACATTTTCGTACTGACTCAATCCGCGCTGCGGGGAAAGAGTGCGGGACTGGCCGTCATGCTCGGATTGTGTACGGGACTGATCGTTCACAGCGCTGCCGTGGCTTTGGGTGTGGCAGTCATATTTCAAACTTCGGCCGTTGCATTCTCTGCCCTCAAATTCATCGGTGCGGGGTATCTGATGTTTCTGGCCTGGCAGGCGTTTCGAGCCTCCGCTGCAAAATTTCAGGCTGTGCGAAGCCCGGAAATCAGTCTTTTGAAACTCTATCGCCGAGGCATTATCATGAACATCACCAATCCCAAGGTTTCCATCTTCTTTCTGGCATTTCTCCCACAATTCGCCGACCCGTCACGCGGTCCCATATCCCTGCAGATCCTGCTGCTTGGCGGCGTGTTTATCATTGCAACGATATTGGTTTTCGGGAGCATCGCCCTGCTTGCCGGGACGCTGGGCCTATGGCTGAGCCGGTCCGCCCGGGTCCAAAATACCATGAACAAGGTGGCGGGTACTGTTTTTTTGTGCCTTGCACTGAGGCTCGCGACGACGGAGCGGTAAAAAGGCTCCCTGTTTCGCCCTAATAAGCGGACTGCTGACGCGTATACGCCACCAATCCGATGAGGGTCAGCGCAATTCCGGTCACCCCGATGGGACTTGGGAAAACACCCTGCAAGATAACGATTTCCCCGATGAGCGAAAAAATCACCTCCATGGATTGCGTGGCATCGACAGCGGCGATTTCGTAAGGATGGATGCAAAGGTGCCTGGCATGAAGAAAAATGGTCGTCGCGATGACTCCGGAAAACAATGCCACCATCGCGGTGTGAATCAGCTGCCCCGAAGAGGGTGCAGGAGGTGAAGCAAGAAGAACGAGCACTATCCAGAATGGAATCGACCCCATGGTGAGAAGCAACACGCGTGCGAAGCTGTCTTCCATCACCGGATGGTTGATGTGCGGAATGAATCCATTGCCTCCCTGCCTTGCCTCCCATACCATCTGATTGCCGATCGGGTACGCGAATGCAGCGATCAAAACCGGAATAACGCCAAAGAGCACTTCCTGGGCCGTTGCCGTGGCTGCATGCTCAATGTTCACCAACAGGATTCCTGCAAAGATAAGACCGACGAGCAGCATCCCCCTGGCCGGAACTTTTCTGCCAAGGACGATCAGAACGATGGGTGTGGCCAGGATGGTAACCTGCCATGTCGTTGCCACGATCCACCCGGCTGCATAAGACGCACTGAAGCTGATCAGAGCATAGAAAACACCGAAGCCGACACTTCCTGCCATGATCCAGAAAAGCCAGTATTCAAGAAAAACCCCCCAGATCTCTGAAAGCTGTTTTACGCCTTTTGTGAAGAAGAGACACACACTCAGAAACACGAGCATGTATCCGAACCGCAAACTTGCCGTCCACACCCAGTGACCGCCTTCCAGGCTCATGGCCCTGTTCAGGACAAACGTGCTGCTGAAAAATAAGGCGGACACCATCCCCAGCGCAATAATGCGAACCATTACGACTCCCCGATTAACAATTGATCGAGACGCTCTTTATTTTAAAAAATCTTCGGAAGTACAGATCTGCATCCCTAAAGACTTCATGTCAAAAAGAAAATTGTCTGCAATATGCGTGAAACCAGGAACGCTGGAAGAACAGTCAGTTATCAGATGGATCTTTCTGATGTATCTGGCCGCGAAGCTGGCCACAATGTCGCGCCCCGTATTCGCGACACAATGGCTGAGGGCCTCGCCGGTAAACCCAATTACATCGTAGGACTGAAGATCATTTAGAAGAGCCGTATTCGTATGCGTCCGGGGATCTGAAGGATCCGGAACATCAGCCTGAACAACCGAGTAATGTTCAGTGTATATATTACTCCCTTTTGTCAACCAGCTGACAACCGCCGGACGATCCTCCCATCTTAGAAGCGCCTGGCATACCGGGTCAGCCACAGTCTGTCCCCACGTTCCAATCAGACAATGTTCCGGCCAGACACACAGCTGATACCGGCCATTACGCTCAAGCTGCTCCGTATAGTCCAGTACACGCGCATTCAAAGTGGCGTCGAATGGCATCCATAGGCCATCACGTACATCTTCTTTTGTGATGATGGTGAAAGGCGATGGGTGATCACCTGTTGCGTCATGCCAAAAAATTGGATTGGCGATATGAAGCCGATGGTGACTGTCGAGAGTAACCTTGATTGTGTCAAGTTTTAAGCGCACCCGGTCAATCATTGCACCCAGCCGAATCGCATCATCATCCGCACCTGTTACGAACAGCGAACCATTGGAATCGCAGAAATCCTTTTGCGGATCAACAATTAATAGGCATGTTTTCATAATTTTTCCTGGTTATCGAGCCAACTCAAAACCTGATCAATCCATTTCATGACAGGCTCCAACACGGCTATCAGCAACCGGTGTATCCCACAACGGGCTGAACTGCATGGATTTCCTTCGATGAAGTCAATATGTGCCATTTCGGCAACTCGGGTGTTCAGGCTATCTACCGGAGTATGGTTTTTACTGATTATCCATACCGCACACCGGCCAAAGATTCAACGGTTTCGTGTTTGCAAAAATCATATCACCTATGGTAATAGTTATACAGGAGTCAGAAGGCGGGGCGACTGACAGAGGATAACGTCAGCGGGAGCCCCATCCGGTCGCAACCTGGCCACCAACCTGAATTGATAAGGAAAAGACGCATGGCGATTTCCTCTCTTGCCGGCAAACCGGCCCCTCCTGAGATGCTGATTGACCCGGCCCGAATCGAGCAGGCGTATTATGAGCTCAGGCCGGACCTGGATGATCCCGATCAACTGGTCAGCTTCGGCACCAGCGGGCATCGCGGTTCGCCGTTCCACGGCACATTTACCGAAGCGCACATTCTGGCCGTTACTCAGGCAATCTGCGACTATCGGCAGAGCCGGGATATTGATGGCCCGCTCTACATGGGAAAGGACACACATGCGCTTTCCGGACCCGCCCAACGCACCGCTATCGAGGTTCTGGCAGCAAACGGTGTAGAAACCATTCTTCAGGAAAATGACGGCGTAACGCCGACACCGGTCATCTCACGGGCCATCCTCGTTTATAACCGCGACCGCAAGAAGCATCTTGCCGACGGCATCGTCGTGACGCCATCGCACAATCCCCCGGAGGATGGCGGCTTCAAGTACAATCCGCCAAACGGGGGCCCGGCCGACACCGATGTGACAAAATGGATTCAGGACCGGGCCAACGAACTGATGCGAAAAAACCCTGCCAGCGTCAAACGCATGCCGTTAGCCTCAGCCATGAAGGCGGACACCACGCACCTGCAGGACCTTGTCCTTCCCTACGTTAACGATCTTAAAAACGTCATCGACATGGAAGCGATCCGCACCTCCGGCATCAAGATCGGCGTGGACCCGCTCGGCGGTGCTGCCGGACCCTACTGGGAACCGATTCGCGCCGTGTATCACGTAGACCTCACCATCGTGAATCCAAAGGTGGATTCTACCTTTTCGTTTATGAGCGTCGATCACGACGGCAAGATCCGCATGGACTGCTCCAGCCCTTATGCCATGGCAAGCCTTGTCGGACTCAAGGACCAGTATCAGATCGCCTTTGCCAATGATCCGGACGCGGATCGCCACGGGATCGTTACCCGGTCCGCGGGGCTGATGAATCCCAACCACTACCTGGCCGTCGCCATTCATTATCTGCTCACGCATCGCCCCCTGTGGTCCGCAGCATCCATGGTCGGCAAGACACTGGTCAGCAGCAGCCTCATCGATCGGGTGGCGCACGAACTGGGACGCCGGTTATTTGAAGTGCCGGTCGGCTTCAAATGGTTTTCGCCGGGATTATTTGACGGATCCTGCTGTTTCGGAGGGGAAGAGAGCGCCGGCGCCAGCTTTCTTCAAAAAGACGGCAGGGTATGGACGACTGACAAAGACGGGTTGATCCTTGGCCTGCTGAGCGCGGAAATCACCGCCCGAACCGGAAAAGATCCGGGAGTATATTATCAGGACCTCACAAAAAGGCATGGAAATCCCTATTATACACGCATCGACGCCCCGGCGACTCCGTCTCAGAAGGCGGCGCTCAAGAAACTAACCCCTGAGGTCGTGACAGCAACGGAACTGGCCGGTGACCCCATTGTGGCCAAACTGACGCGCGCTCCGGGAAATGACGCCCCCATTGACGGCCTCAAGGTTGTCACACAGCAGGGATGGTTCGCGGCCCGACCGTCAGGAACGGAAAATATCTACAAGCTCTATGCCGAAAGTTTCAAGAGTCAGGCGCATCTGAATGCCATATTGGAAGCGGCGCAGAAAATCGTCACCCGATCGCCTCAATGATCAAGGGTGAAGCTCAACTCTGAAGATAGTGGACTTTTTACGCACCCATCACGCTTTCCGTTTGAGAGGACAGGAATGAAACTTCCGTCACACAAAACCAAAATCGTCTGCACCATCGGCCCGGCGTCACAATCTCCTGAAGTGATGGAATGCATGCTGCTTGCCGGAATGAACATCGCCCGCCTCAATTTCTCCCACGGGGATTTTTCGGAACACAAGGCCATCATCGAGAATCTTCGCGCAGCATCGCTGAGGACAGGACGCCGCCTGGCGATTCTGGCGGATCTCTCCGGTCCGAAGATGCGCATCGGAAAGATCGCGGATGAGCCCATTGAATTAAAGACCGGAGAACCGTTCACATTGACCACGGACGAGATCATCGGCGACATCAGCCGGGTCTCGGTTTCCTTCAACCGCCTGCCGCAGACTGTGAAACCGGGAGACACGCTGTTTTTGAACGACGGGTACATCCAGCTCGAAGTCGTCGGAATCGCATCCCCGGATGTGCAATGCCGGGTACGGGTGGGTGGGGAGTTGCGCTCCCGAAAGGGGCTGAATCTTCCGGACATTGATCTGGGCATCAGCGCGTTCACCGACAGGGATCATCAGTGCCTGAAGTTCGCCCTTGAGAACGGCGTGGATGCCGTAAGCCAGTCCTTTGTTGAGCGCGCAGCCGACATCGAAGCCGTGCGCAAGGCGGCAAGCGAACTGGGGTATTCTCCCTTTATCATTGCCAAGATCGAACGCTCCGGCGCGCTTGAGCACATCGATGAGATCATGGCGGCTGCAGACGGAATCATGATCGCACGGGGGGATCTTGGCGTTGAGGTTCCTTTCGAGCAGATTGCAGTGGTGCAAAAAAGGCTGATGCACCTGGCGAACATGCACGCAAAACCCGTCATCACCGCAACCCAGATGCTGGAGTCCATGACGGATAATCGCCGTCCCACCCGGGCCGAAGCCACGGACGTGTCAAACGCCATCCTTGACGGAACCGACTGTGTCATGCTCTCGGGAGAATCCGCAATGGGGAAATATCCCGTTGATGCCGTGTCCACGCTGGCTAAAATCGCCGCCGCCGTAGAGCCGAATCGCCCTGCTTTAACGGTAAAAGAACTGTATCCGGGAATCAACCTTGCCGGAAAACTCCGTCCCGCGCACCTGATTGCATTAAGCGTTGAAACCTGCCTGGAATATATGCTGCCGGCCGCTGTTTTCACACCGACCCACGGCGGTGAAACCGCCAGAAGGATCGCCGGATTTCGTCTGCCGGTCTGGACCATTGCGCTCAGTTCCCTGAACGCAACGTGTCAGGCCCTTCAGTTTTCACAGGGCGTTCATCCGGTACACGAACCCGAGCACCCGGACGATTGGAACGCCTACGCTCGCAAATGGCTGCTGGGACATGAACTCCTCGGAAATTTCGCCCTGCTCACCGAAGGCCCTTCATCAAAGTTCCCGAATGCAAACAACCGACTGGAGATTATTGATCTGCTGCGATGAGGGTTGCCCATGAGGCCGTCTTTTGATGTCTGTGTTCAGTTAAGCACAACAATAAAATATAGGAGAAATATTATGAAAAAGGTATTGATGCGGACATGTTTGTGGTTGCTTGTTCTGTCATTCATGGTTCCTGCCGGGGGGTTTGCCCAGGACACCGGATCGGCACCACCGGTGTTTCGGCAGGAGGAACTGGATCAAATGCTGGCGCCAATCGCTTTGTACCCGGACTCACTTTTAATTCAAGTGCTCATGGCCGCCACCTATCCTCTTGAAGTGGTGCAGGCGGCCCGGTGGGTCGGCCAAAACCCGAACCTGAAAGGAGAAAAGCTGGCCGCCGCTCTGAACCAAAAGAGCTGGGATCCCAGCGTGATGTCCTTGGTGAACTTTCCCTCGGTCCTGGCCATGATGAACGATAAACTGGAGTGGACCCAGAATATCGGAGATGCCTTTCTGGGACAGAAAGACCAGGTGATGGCTACAATTCAGAACCTTCGCGCCAAAGCCCAGGCTCAGGGCACACTCAAAACAACAAAAGAGCAGGTGGTGGTGGTTCAGGAAAAGACGATCGTGATCGAACCCGCAGACCCTCTGGTCGTCTATGTTCCGGCGTATAACCCGGCCGTTGTGTATGGCGCCTGGTGGTACCCGGCATACCCACCCTATTATTATTATCCGCCGGGTTACACTGTTGCCGCTGCCAGCTTCGTTTCCTTCGGCGTTGGCGTAGCCTGCGGAGCTGCCTGGGGTTATGCCTGGGGAAGCGTCAATTGGGCCAGCAATCAGGTATACGTCAATCCGGCTCAGAACGTAACGATCAATAACACTTTCAACACCAACGTCAGGCAAAACAACGTAAACATTAATGCCAATAATACCTTTAACCAGGCCAATATCAACGCACAGAATACCGTTAATTCAAGACAGGGTGCCGCGGGACAGGGACCTACTGCATGGCAGCATGATCCGAGCCACCGCAAAGGCGTAGCGTACAAGGACCCCAACGTGCGACAGCAATTTGGACAGACAGGGAACCCTGGAGCCGACGCCAGAAAAAATTTCAGGGGATTTGATCAGGGGACGGGGAAAACCGGGGGTCAAATGGGCGCGAATAAAGGTCTGGACAGCGCTACCCGAAATCGTTCAACCGGTCAATCGGGAATAGGCGGCGCCGGTACAGGCAGTGCAAAACAAGGCCAGAAAGCGACGGATCAGAGAAAAGATCTTCCGGGCGGAAATAATGCCGCGGGAAGCCGGCAATCCATGGATAGAAGTAAAGATGCCGTTCAGCGTGATCATTCATCGACACAGCGGAACAATTCTTCCGGCGTCATCCAGGGTATGAAACAAGGCGGCAATACTGTGAAACAGCAAAGTGATCGTGGCCGCATGAGTCGAGAAAGCATCCCGTCGCAGAAGCCCAGCCAGACGTTTCAGGGCGGGAAAACCGGTCAGAGTGGCGGCGGCTTCACTCCCAAAACCGGAGGTGGACTTCCCAGTGGCGGCGGCGGGGGTGGTGGACTTCCCAGTGGCGGCGGCGGGGGTGGTGGACTTCCCGGCGGCGGCGGTCACGGCGGCTTTCATCGCTGATACAGATGGTCACATCGCGTTGGTTTTCAAATAATCATATAAGGAGGCAAATCATATGAAGCAGGTTTTCGACAATACAAAACGTTGTTGCACATGCCGTATTGGCTGCGCCATGATCATGGTGTTTCTGATGTCAATGTTCTGGATACCCGATGGAGCTGAAGCGGTATCCTCAAAGCCTCCGAGACAGATATCCTTTGTTTCTCCTGAAGAAGGCGTAAATGCCATGATAGCAGCCATGAAAATGAATGACGTCAAAACACTGACTGCGATTGTCGGCCCGGTCGGAAAGGAATTCGAGTACGCAATCTCCGATAAGGATATTGTGGGGGCTTTCCTAACGTCATATCAGGAAAAGAACACGATTGAAATGCTCGGCGATACCATTGCGATACTCTGTACCGGCAAGGGCGATTGGCCCTTCCCCGTTCCCCTCGTGAAAATCGGCCAGGAATGGCATTTTGATACCAAGGCCGGCAAGGAAGAAATCCTTAACCGCATCATCGGCAGGAATGAACTCAGTGCCGTGCAGGTATGCCTGGCCTATGTCGATGCACAAAGAGAATACGCCCTGGGAGACCACGATCGGGATGGCTATTTCGAGTACGCACAGAAACTGGTGAGCGACCCGGGCCAGAAAAACGGTCTTTACTGGGAGACTAAGGAAGGTGAAAAACCGAGCCCTCTGGGACCGGCCATTGCAATGGCCACCAAAGAAGGTTACAAGAAAATGCCAGGAGGGCTTTCGGCGTCGGGCCATCCCCTTCCCTATCATGGATATTACTACAAGATTCTGAAGGCACAGGGAAAGAATACGCCTGGAGGTGCATACGATTATATCGCGAACGGCAAGATGATCGGCGGCTTTGCACTGGTGGCGTATCCGGCAAAATACGGCCACTCCGGTGTCATGAGCTTTATTGTGCATATGGACGGAATTGTTTACCAGAAGAACCTTGGAAAGAATTCCGCTAAAATTGCCGAGGCGCTAAAACAGTTTGACCCCGACAAGACCTGGAATATCGTAGAGTATGGGCAGGCTGTAAAATAACGGAGGGCTATCGTGGAAAACCGGCAAATGGGGGGAATCGGATTTACATCAGGCCATTGGCCTCTGGATCCGGAAAAACCGACACTCATTTTCATTCATGGGGCGGCTTCAAACAATGCTTTCTGGAAATCGCAGGTCATATTTTTTTCTGAAATCATGAATACGGTTGCAATCGATCTGCCTGGTCATGGAACCAGTCAAAGTCCGGGCATGGAAAAAATCTCTGACTATGCCGAGGCGGTTCTGAATTTTATCGATCTGATTCAGGCGCCCAGGCCCATCCCCTGTGGGCTGAGCATGGGAGGCGCCATTACTCAGCAGCTTCTTGTCAGCCATGGAGACCGTTTCCCAGCGGGAATTCTGATCAACACCGGCGCCAGGTTAAAAGTATTGCCACTGATCTTTGAAACGATCGAGAAGGACTACAGGGAGTTTATAGAAATGCTTTTTGCCTTTGCGATTTCACGAAAAAGCAGAGGTGAAACGCTTCGGGCCGAAATCGAAGCCAGTACCATATGCCAGCCTGCCGTCGCTTCAGGCGACTTTCGGGCTTGTGACGGTTTCAACGTGATGGATGCGCTCGGCGTGATCGAGGTTCCGGTTTTGGTGCTGACGGCAACCGATGACAATTTAACGCCATTAAAATTCGGCTCCTTTTTAGCCGCCGGCATTAAAAATGCCGAGCTGGTGACGATTCAGGATGCGGGTCATTTTTCCCCCATTGAAAAACCGAACGAAGTGAATATGGCAATCAAAGACTTTTTAACCCGGACACTGCGGTAATCAACGTATATGAATCAGAATGAGAACGAAACTGATGAATCACACGATCCTTGACATGGAACGGCGCTGCCCCAGGCTTGGCGGATCTGTAAGATTCGGCTATTGTCTGGATGTGGGCGATGATACCCTGCCCTGTTTCAAGGTTTGTGATTGCTGGTGGGAGTATTTTGACGTGGTTGACTATCTCAAGAACAGGCTTTCGGACCGGGATTTTGTAAACCTGATGAAAAGCCGGCCGAAACCCAAAATTGCCGGCCTGCTCCAGCTGATCGAGCAGGCGCAGAAAAGGAGCTGCATAAATGATTAGACGTCTTTTTGCCTATGCCCTGATTCTATTCCTGTGTACATTCACCCTGTCCTATGCCGGCGGCTCCGGAGCGTATCCCAACGGTGCTGAGGATTTCATGAGCGGCGCCCTGCCGCCGCCCGGCACCTATTTTCTGGCTTATTCCAATTTTTATTCAGCAAACCACTTCAAGGACAACCAGGGAAACAATTACAGCGCCGGCCCTCTGGCAGATGTCGACATCAATGTCTGGGCCAATGTGTTTAGGCTGCTGCATGTCACGGACATCAAGATTCTGGGCGGCAGCTACGCATTCCATGCTTTCGTACCGTTGGTGAACATGGATTTTAAATTCGGTGATCCATACGGCAGCCTTGGCAAATCGCGATTCGGTCTGGGTGACATCATCGTGGATCCCTTCATTCTGGCCTGGCACAGCAAATATTTTCACTGGGTTGCGGGTTTGGACATTTTTCTGCCGACCGGAAAATACGACAAGGAAGATGAACCCATCAATCTGGGCAACAACATCTATACATTCGAGCCGATTTTTGCGGTGTCCTATTTGAACGGTCCGTGGGATGTTTCGTTCAAATTCATGTACGATATCAGCACGGATAATAACAACTACGCCATCTCACCCTATGAGGCCGGCGCCATGGGCAATCCGAATGTTACCGGTCAAACCGGTACGCTGTCGCCCGGACAGGAATTTCATTTCGACTATGCACTGGGCTACAGCCCGGTTCCCGAATGGACCCTGGGGATAAACGGATATTTTTATCAGCAGACAACCGACGACCAGATCAACGGCGACCGGGTAAGCGACATGAAAGGATCGGTGCTGGCAGCCGGCCCGGCAATCAAGTACAACTACAAAAACATGTCTTTTATCTTCAAAAGCCTTTGGGAAACTTCGGTGGAAAACAGGCCGGCCGGATCATCCACATGGCTTAAACTCGTTTTTGCTTTTTAGCGATTATTTGATAACCGCATAAATAAAAGAGGATAGCCATATAAACTTAAAGTAAATTATAGTTTCTGAATTCACTGGGCGATCTTTTTCAACAGTTGATTGGCGGCTGTCAGAAGCGGATCCCATACCGGGCCAAACGGCGGGGCATAGGCCAGATCGGTCCGGCTGAAGTCTTCCACCGTCATCCGGTTGTGAAGGGCAACAGCCACGGCGTTGATGCGATGCGCAGCTCCTTCCCTTCCAACCATCTGAGCCCCTAGAAGCCGCCCGCTTTTCTGGTCGGCCACCATCTGAACCCAGATCTGCGATGCGCCCGGGTGTGCATGGGCCCGGGACCGGCTTTGAATCACGCCGGAAACAGGTTGGAATCCGGCCGTCTCGGCCTCCTGAACCGTTAATCCGGTTCGGGCCACTTCCAGACCCAACACCCGGAACACCGCGGTTCCGACAATCCCAGGCAACGGGACCGGTTTTCCACAGACATTGTCCGCCACGGCCCATCCGGCCCGGTTGGCACGCAGCGCCAGCGGGATCCATACCCGTTGTCCGGTGACCGCATGAACGGCATCCGCACAATCTCCGGCAGCATAAATGTGAGGATCCGAGGTTCTCAGGCGATCATCCGTTGAAATCGCCTGATGGGGACCGATTTCGAGACCGGCCTTAACCGCGATGCCGCTGTTTGGTTGGACGCCAACAGCCACGATAATCATATCCGCTTCGATGTCGACGCCTTCTCCGTGAACGATCAACCCCTTTTCAACCGGCTCGACGCCAAGAATCCGAACTCCGGGGTAGAGCGCGACTCCCCTGGCTTCCAGCTCCTGTTGAACGACCCCGGACAGCTGCTGATCCATCCAGGGCAACAGCCCGGGTCCGGGCTTGATCATGCTGACATGGATGTGCCGCTCGCAAAGGGCTTCGCACATCTCCATGGCAATATATCCCATGCCGACAATCACAGCGCGTTTCACATCGGCATCCCGAATGAAATATTTGATTCGCCGCCCATCTTCTAGATGTTTCAAAACCATGACACCCGGCAAATCCAGCCCCGGAATGTCCGGGACAATCGGGGATGCACCCGTTGCAATCAGCAGCGCGTCATAGGAAACGGAGAAAGAGCTCCCGTCCGAAGTCCGGCCGCTGACCGTTTTTGCCGTTCGATCGATGCAGGTGGCTTGATGGCCCGTCCATACCGCGATGCCCTGCTTGCGGAAGGCGTCGGCTTCTCGTACAACCAGATCCTCCATGGGGCGGGACGGATCGGCAATATTGTATGGCATGCCGCACGCACTGTATGAGACATCATGGGTTTTCTCGATAACCGTTACCCGGATATCAGGCCGGTTGCGTTTGGCCCGACTGGCCGCACTCATCCCTGCGGCATCGCCACCGATCACAACAAAGTCCATGGTTTTTCCTCCTTCATGCTGCATTTGACAGATTCCTAAACACGTTAACCGCCATTTTCTGCTTGACAGAACAAAATCATTCATATATCAAAAAAATGAAACATCGTTTCGTTTTGAATTTTGACAAACGCTTTACACAATAATATACATTTTATATCAATAAGTTAGTTTTTAGCATTGTCTGTATGATTCGATTTTACAAAAACCGCTATAAATAGATATTATCATTATAATCATATATTTATTATAATTGTATTTTTCACAGGCAAGCGGCGAAACACTCTTGACAGTAACAAAGTTATTATATTTGAAATCCACAAACGATAAAAGATAAAAAGGAATGAATATATGCTTATCGCCTTCACCATGCAAATAGCAGCTTACGGTTCGTTAACCAATCACTCATCATCTATACAAGGAGTCGTGTCATGGACAAGAAAGTAACGGTAATCGGTGCTGGCAACGTGGGTGCCACAGCAGCCCAGAGGCTGGCAGAAAAAGAGTTGTGCGACGTCGTTCTGATTGACATTGTTGAGGGTGTTCCCCAGGGAAAGGCCCTGGACCTGGCAGAAGCCGCACCTATCGAGAAACACGATGCCCATCTCACCGGCTCCAATAGTTATGAAGCCTCTGCTGGATCGGACATCGTCATCATCACTGCCGGCATTCCCCGAAAACCCGGAATGAGCCGGGACGATCTGATCGGCGTCAATGCCGGCATCGTCAAAAAAGTATCCCAGGAAGTGGCCAAGTATTCGCCCAATGCCATCATTATCGTTGTCAGCAACCCGCTGGATGCCATGTGCCATGTAGCGTATGAAGCCAGCGGCTTCCCCAAGAACCGGGTGATCGGCATGGCCGGGGTCCTGGATTCCGCACGTTTCAGAGCCTTCATCGCCATGGAGCTTAATGTATCGGTTGAAAACACGCATGCTTTTGTTCTGGGTGGCCACGGCGACACCATGGTTCCTCTGCCCCGCTATTCCACAGTTGCAGGCATTCCGATTACCGAACTGATGTCCAAGGACCGCATTGACGCCCTGGTCAAACGAACGGCTACTGGCGGCGCTGAAATTGTCAGCCTGCTGAAAACCGGCAGCGCCTATTACGCCCCGGCGTCTGCCGCGGTTGAAATGGCGGAGTCCATCCTGAAAGACAAGAAAAAGATCCTTCCCTGCGCGGTTCTGCTTCAGGGGGAATATGGGTTTCAGGATCTGTTTATCGGCGTTCCCGTCAAACTTGGCGCCAAAGGCGTTGAGCAAATCATTGAAATCAAACTGCTGGACGAAGAAAAAGCCGCCCTTCAGAAATCAGCGGCTGCGGTTGAAGAGCTAAAAGGCGTTTTGAAAAAGCTGGCATAATCAAAGCAGGGGCGGAAAGGAGCGAAACTCTTTTCCGCCCCTGCCCCGCTAACCTCTGCCCCTTATTCCTTATCCGGGTAACAGAAAATCTTCCCTTCATAATTTCTCAGGAGAATGCCGTTTTCATTCCGGCCGATCACATATTCCGGAAGCAGCGGAATTTTCCCCCCCCCTCCAGGCGCATCGATCGCAAACGTCGGAACGGCATAACCACTGGTATGGCCCCTCAGCCCCTGAATCATCTCGAGCCCCTTTGACACGGGCGTGCGAAAATGCGAAGAGCCGGGAATGGGATCGCACTGGTACAGGTAATAGGGTTTCACGCGGAATTTAATCAGCCCGTGCATGAGATCTTTCAGAGGCGCAATACTGTCGTTGACCCCTTTAAGAAGCACCGTCTGGCTGCCCAGCGGAATTCCGGCATCTGCCAGTCTGGCGCAGGCGGCTTCGCATTCAGGCGTCAGCTCTTCAGGATGCGTCACGTGAATACTCATCCACAAGGGGTGATATTTTTTAAGCATCGAAACCAGAGAAGACGTGATCCGCTGGGGCAGCGCCACGGGCATTTTGGTTCCGATGCGAATCATCTCCACATGCCGGATACGCCGCAGCCTTTGAACGATCGACTCGAGTGCATCATCCGAAAGCGTTAACGGATCTCCGCCCGATACCAGCACATCCCTTACCTCGGAATGGTCCTGGATATAATCAATGGCAGCCGACCACCGGGCAGGGTTGTTTGACGCATTCTCCCGTTTTCCGACCATCCGCGATCGGGTGCAGTACCGGCAGAAAGTCGAACAGGCGCCGGTAACCAGAAACAGAACCCTGTCCGGATACCGGTGCACCAATCCCGGAACCGGGCTGTGATCGTCTTCGCAAAGGGGATCCCTGCTTTCGCCGGGAGAAAAAACAAACTCATCCTGAGTGGGAACTACGGATCTTCGCAACGGATGATCGGGATTTTCCCGATCCAGAAGCGATGCATAATAAGGGGTGATGCGAAGGGGAAGATTCTGGGGGTGAATATCCGGTGTGCTGCATTCAGCGGGCGAAAGCGTGATCAACCGTGAAAGCGACAGAACATCCGTTATGCAGTTATTCAGTTGCCAGCGCCAGTCATTCCATTCGGCAAGGGTCACATTTGCATAAAATTGTTTGAGAAAAGCCCTGGACCTTGAACTGCTGAAAAAAGTCAGGAGCGGAGGTTCAGCGGCTTCTTCTGATTCCAGGGTTTCTTTTTCAAGCGAGATTGTCGGTTCCATGGGAAATTCCTTTATAAAATCGCAAAACCATGAAATTTTATAATGATGACCTTCCCCTTTTCCAAAGGGAATGATTTTCATACTTCAGGTCGATATCCTTTACGTGTCTATTCATCTTCTGTCAATGGGATTGATAACCTGCTTTGAATCATTTCGGCAATTTTTCGGTTCATGCCGGGCGCCTGGGATAATTCATCAAGGGAGACGGCCCGAATCGCCTTGATGCTTCCATAATGTTTGAGAAGCGCCTGCTTTCGTTTGGGTCCGACTCCGGCAATAGTGTCCAGCACCGAACGGATAGCCGCCGCCCCACGCCTGGAACGGTGATAGGTAATGACAAACCGATGGGCCTCATCCCGAATCCGCTGCAGAAAAAGGAGAAGATTGCCGTCCCTGTCCAGATTTACCGGGTTAAGCCGCCCCGGCTTATAGATTTTATCCTGAGTTTCCCCTTTCATATCATCTTTTTTGGCAATTCCGATCACATCAAACCGGCCCGACAGATTCAACTCATCCAGCACGGACACGGCAATACCCAGTTGCCCTTTTCCGCCGTCAACCATCAACAGATCCGGAAGAAGCGCCGAGTCGCCGTCTTTTCCATATCGCCGCTTGAGGACCTCGGCCATTGTCGCATAATCGTCCGGCTCAGAAACGGTTTTGATTCGATATTTCCGGTAATCGGATTTTTTAGGCCGGGTCTGTTCAAAAACCACCATCCCGGAAACCGGCTGGGTTCCGGAAATATTGGAGTTATCAAAACACTCGATGCGCACCGGAAGCCTGGCAAGGCTCAACTGTTTTTGAAGCCGCAGCAGCATGGTCTGATCACTTAGCCGGTCCTCAATAAGATTTTTCAGCTCGTTTCCGGCATTTTGCTCAGCCATGTGAATCAGATGGGCCTTGGGTCCTCTTAGTGGCAGAATCAGATCCACCTTGATTTTTTTTAGGTCTGTCAGCCATTCCCGAATCACACCCATCTCATCAAAGGCTGTTGAGACCAGGATTTCATCCGGAATATGGATTGTCTGCTCATAGAATTGCTGGATGAACGACCCGATCAATTCAGCGTCGGAAGCCAGGGTTTCCGAAAAATGAAAATTTCTGGATCCCACCAGATGCCCGGCCCGGACAAAGAGAATCGTCACAATCGAATCCGCCGGGGATCTGGCAAAACCGATAACGTCCCGGTCCAGAAAATCCGTCATGACCACGATCTGCTTCTCCAGGGTTTTTTCGATGGCAAAGAGTTTATCGCGGATCTCGGCTGCCAGTTCATACTGCCTTGCCAGAGCGGCAATGTTCATATCCTGTTTCAACTTCGTTACCAGATCCGGCGTTCTTCCCCTTAAAAACAGAACGACTTCCCGGACCATTTCCTGATACCGGTCCGGATCCACCTTGTGGCAACACGGCCCCAGGCATGAACCGATCTGATAATTCAGACAGGGTCTTTTCCGGACTTTGAACATCCGATCCTTGCATTTGCGAAGTTTGAACGTCTTGTTGATGATTTTAAGGGTTTGATAGACTGCGGACGGAGATGTGTATGGCCCGAAATACAAGGCGCCGTCCCTGCTGATTTTTCGAACTACCGTTAAGTTGGGATAGGGGCTTGTGGTAACCATCCGAAGCGACGGGTAGCGCTTATCGTCCTTTAGAATCACATTATACCGGGGCCGGTGTTTTTTAATCAGCGTCGACTCCAGAATCAAGGCTTCGTTTTCTGTTGCCGTTATGATGGTTTCGATGGAGGCAATTTTTTTCACCAGAACCGCGGTTTTCGGATCCGTATGATCCGGCCTGTTAAAATAGGAATTCAGTCGTTTCTTCAAATTCCTTGCTTTACCCACATAAATCACTTTCCCTGATGCGTCTTTCATCAAATAGACACCCGGATCAGCGGATACACCGGCCAGCAACTGTAACTGTTCCTGAAATTGTAGCTCCAATAAATTGTCTTTCATGGTATATAAAGGCTATGGGTTTCTGGCTTCTGATTTCTTTTTAGGTTTTCATCATAAATTCTGTTGATTTTTTTCAGAACAGCATACACCAAGCGAACCAACAACTCAAGGACAGTGGCCAGTCTTCCGGCCCATCTTATAAACACTTGACAAAGTCAAAAATGACATGATAGGGTAATTTGACTGAGCGCTCGTTCATATAATAAAGAGCGCTCTAACCCCATTGTTTGCCAGAAAAACAAAGCATGATGAACTCGTAAAAAGCTATGTGACACCGCTGTGTCATCAAATGACTTCGAGGAAGTTGTTTGAAAGTCAAATCTTTCCACTGTTGCCGAAAAAGGAGGAAATCCGTTGGATTTTGATCTTACAAAAGAACAGGAAATGATCCGCAAGGAAGTCCGAAAGTTTTCTCTCAGCGAAATCGCCCCCGTTGCCGCAGATCTGGATGAATCAGAGACTTTCTCACCGGAGCTCACCCAAAAAATGGGGGACATCGGTCTGTTCGGCATGTTCGTGTCGGAAGACTATGCAGGCCAGGGCATGGACTATCTGTCCTATATCATCGCTGTGGAGGAGGTTGCCAGAGTTGACGGTTCTCAGGCCGCAACGGTTGCCGCCGGGAATTCGCTGGGCATCGGGCCCCTTTATTATTTTGGTTCCGAAGACCAGAAAAAGAAATATCTCCCCGGGCTTTGTTCCGGAAAGGGCCTCTGGGGCTTTGGCCTTACCGAACCGACAGCCGGATCAGACGCCGGCGGCAGCAAGACCATTGCCGTTAGGGACGGGGATGAATGGGTGATCAACGGTTCGAAAATTTTTATCACCAATGCTGCGTGTGATATGACAATGGGCGTTACGGTTCAGGCTATCACCGGAACCCGCCCCAACGGCCGGCCGGAATATACCTGTTTTCTGGTTGAAAGCGGAACTCCGGGGTTTAAAGCCGTTCCCATGCACAAAAAAATGATGTGGCGCTCATCCAACACCGCCGAACTGTATTTTGACAATGTACGGGTGCCGGACAGCAGCATTCTGGGAAAACGCGGGGATGGATTTCACCAGATGCTGAAAACCCTGGATGGCGGAAGGCTTTCCATCGGGGCCATGGGGCTTGGCGGGGCACAGGGGGCTTATGACGCCGCCCTGAAATACGCCAGGGAACGGGTTCAGTTCGGTCAGCCGATCTGCAAGTTCCAGGCAATCGCCTTTAAGCTGGCGGACTGCGCCATGGAAATTGAATGCGCCCGGAATCTGATGTATAAGGCCTGCTGGCTGAGAAACCAGCACCGGCCTTTTGAAAAAGAAGCTGCCATGGCCAAGCTTTACTGCTCTGAAGTCATGGGCCGGGTGGTGAATCATGCGGTACAGATTCACGGCGGCTACGGACTGATGAAGGATTATGGCGTCGAACGGTTCTTCCGGGACCAGAAGCTTCTTGAAATCGGGGAAGGCACCTCAGAGGTCCAGAGAATCGTGATCTCACGATATATCGGATGCTGATGTCAGGGATCAGAGACCAGATATCAATTAATGAAAACATGATCGTTATCGGAGAAATATGGAAGAGAATATCTTACTGAAGGAAGAAAAAGACGGCGTTATTCTGCTGACATTGAACCGGCCGGGGGTGATGAATTCGCTGAGTTTTGAGCTGCTTCGGGCCTTGCAGAAGGAGGTGGAGGCGATCCGGTTTATGCCGGGTGTCCGTGTTGTCATGATAACCGGCGCAGGCGAAAAGGCGTTTTGCTCCGGTGCGGATTTGAAGGAAAGGGCCACCTTGAGCCCTCCCCAGGTCAAGGAATATATTCTGACCATTCGAAATCTGTTTACTGCGATTGAATACCTGAACAAGCCGGTCATTGCCGCAGTCAACGGCATTGCCCTGGGAGGCGGCACCGAACTCGCGCTGGCCTCCGATATCCGGATTGTATCCAAAACCGCCTTGATGGGACTGACCGAAACCCGGCTGGCCATTATTCCCGGCGCTGGCGGAACCCAACGGCTTCCCCGGCTGGTGGGAAAGGGCAAGGCCAAAGAGCTGATCTTTACCGGCCGAAGGGTCGGCGCGGACGAGGCGCTGGCCATCGGGCTTGCCAACCAGATCTGCGAACCCGATCAACTCCTGACAGAAGCTTACAAAATGGCTGCCATGATTCTCGAAACCGGTCCCATCGCAATCGAACAGGCCAAATACGCCATCAACTATGGCCTTGAAACCGATCTTTCCACCGGACTGGCCATTGAATCCAATGCCTACTGGGTGTGCATACCGACCCAGGACCGGCTGGAGGGCCTTGCCGCTTTTCGCGAAAAACGAAAACCGGTTTACAAGGGAATATAACACTGAAATAGATTTTGATAATTGCGGTTTTGTGCCGCATCCAACATTCAACTGATCACTATATAGGAGAACAGGCCAACATGACCGAGTATGATTACTGGAAAATTTTCCCCAGAATGACCCGAAAAGTCACCATCGGCGACATTACGATTCGAGATGGTTTCCAGCACGAAGAAAAATTCGTTTCTACGGCTGCAAAAATATTTTATCTTGAAGAATTGATTTTTGCCGGATGCCGCAATATCGAAGTCACCAACCTGGGCAATCCTATATCCATGCCCCAGTTCAGGGATGCCGAGCAGCTGCTGGCACATTTGAGAAGTGACCGTTTCAAAAGCCGCTGCGCCAAAAAAGGAATCAACTACGAAGATATCTGCCTCACCGCCATTACCATCCGGGAGTCTGCCGTTGACCGGGCCATTGCCCTCAAACAAAAAGGTGTCGGACCGGATCGGATTCTCATGATGGTATCCACGGAAGAAGAGCATCACTTTGCCAATTCCGGCACCTCTCTTCCGGATTACTGGAAAGAAGCCGAACGGTGCATCAAAAAATGCAACGACGCCGGCATCAAAATGTGCGGTACCGTCAGCACGATATGGGGAAGCCCCATTGGCGGCGCCACGGAATTGAAGGATGCGGTCGAGTTCACCAAGCGATGGCTTTCTATCGGCGCACATGACGTGGAGCACGCGGATCACGACGGCAGCGCCTCCGCGGCAAACGTCTACCGCTATTATTCCATGATACTGGATGAAATTCCCAATCCGGCGCTTCACATCGCCCATTTTCACGAAACCAAACGGGTGGCGTCCGCATCGGTTCTGGCAGCACTTCAGGCTGGCATCACTCATTTTGAGGCCACGATGGGCGGCCTGGGCGGACAGCCTGCCAATTTCCTGGACGATTGCCCCACCAAGGGAACCGGTGATTATTATTATGACGATCCCCGGTACGTGGGCCTGGTAACCCTGGAAGACACCCTGGTTCAGATCGATGAAATGGGGATTGAGCATGGCTATGATGTGGATCGGATTCTGTGGCTGGGCAAGAATATGGAAAAAACCATCGGCCGCAGGCTGCGCTCAGAAGCCGTCATCAACGGCCGTACCCTGAAAGAAGGGCACATGCAGTACGCCAGGCCCGGACTGAAAAAAATAAAAGCCAAGTTCGGAGAATCCCCCGACCAGAAATTGCCTGCGGACTGGCAAGGACCCCCTGTCCTTCCAAAAAGGTGTTTCATCTAATCAACAACACACAACCCGAAGGATATTGTCCATGCTCCCAGTTACCCGAATTGAAGATCTGGATCACGAATCCACTGCAAAGCTGGTTATCGATCTGTTTCACCGGATTATCATTCACTATGCCCTGTGGTTTACTGAAGTCCGCCACCAGATGGGTATGGAGAAAGCGCTCGACACTTTAAAAACCGCATTTGACCGCAGCTATGGCATTCAGATGAGCCGGCTGGGCAAAGTGCTGGGTTTTGAGATGAAGGACAATATTCCTGCGCCGCTTCTGAATATGTCCCAGGAATCCCTGATGACATTGATGGACAGCGTGGCAGTCAACTGGCTGGCCAACGACGGCGTCTGGTTTCAGGCCGTTGAATTTGAAAGCGGCATGAACGATGCCAAACGATGTAATGACAGTTGTTGGGCCCATTTTTCCCCGTTTGAAGCCAAGTCCATCAAGCATTTCCTGAATCTTTCCGACCAACCCGGTCTCGCCGGTTTGAAGGCAGCCCTCAATTTCCGGCTTTACGCCAGAATCAACACCCAGTCTTTTATTGAAGAAAGCGAAAACAGTTTCATCTTCCAGATGAATGAATGCCGGGTGCAGTCCGCCAGAAAACGCAAAGGCCTTCAGGATTACCCCTGCAAATCCGGGGGCCTGGTGGAATATACCTACTTTGCCCGTACCATCGATTCCCGGATTAAAACCGAATGCATCGGTTGCCCGCCGGATGACCATCCGGATACCTGGTATTGCGCCTGGCGGTTTTCAATTTAAAATGCGTTCTCCGTTGAGGCGGATGACCGGATGGTGCCGCTCATCCGCCTCAAGAACAACTTCGTGGCTGCAGTGTCCTTCCAGTTCGGGATAGGTGCGTCTGAGAAATGAAAAATCAAAATGCTCCAGTGCGTTGATCAGGACTTCAATCTCGGCTTGCAGTTTCTCCCTGTCTTCGGGGATTTTAAAATACCGGGAAATGTTTAGATGGTATTGTTTTCGGATTGCGGTTTCGATACAATGTTTCGAAAGATCCAAATGTATCTTCATGATTTCTCCTGCGGCAATGGATATTATTTAATTGACAAATTGACCTTTTGCGATTAGAAAATTTAGTTTTCTTTAACTGATTTTTGCAATAACTATTTTGGCTGCCGTCGGTTTTGGTGCGTATTCCGGCGGTAAGCGTATCCTAACTGTATGGGAGGGTCAATCCATGTATGTACCGCGATATATGGTTTTCACCAAAGGCGTCGGCGTAGCCAAAGAAAAACTGTCTTCTTTTGAAAATGCCCTGCGTGAGGCGCGTATCGCTCACCTCAATCTTGTAACGGTTTCATCCATTTTCCCCCCACACTGCAATATCATTGACATCGAAAAGGGAATTGACCGTCTGGAGCCCGGTGAAATAACGCACTGTGTCATGGCCAGAGAACAGATCAACGAACCCGGGCGCCGAATTGTCGCCAGCATCGGCCTGGCCCTGCCCGCCGAAAGGGGGCGCTATGGTTATCTTTCGGAACACCATGGGTTTGGTCAAACTGAAATCGAGGCGGGCGATTATGCCGAAGACCTGGCGGCAACCATGCTCGCCAATACCCTTGGCATCGAATTCGATGCAGACAAGGATTATGACGAACGCCGGGAAGTGTATAAAATGTCCGGTAAAATTGTTAAATCCCAGCATACCAGCCAGGGCGCTCTGGGCGCCGAAGGCAATATGTGGACGACTGTCCTGGCAGCGGCCATATTTGTGAAATAAGACAATTGGTATGAGTCATGAGCACGCCATGAACTCCCTTTGTTTTGGAGAGCCCGAATATCAGTTGCCTGACCCGGAAAGCGCACGGGCGATTGTACTTCCCCTGTGCTATGAAAATGCGGTTTCCTATGGAACCGGGACCGGCAGCGGACCGCTGTATATTCTGAATGCCTCCGTGCAGCTGGAAATGATGGATGAAGAAACATTCATCAACTGGGGAGAAATCGGCATTCATACGCTGCCGCCGCTCTTTCCTTCCCAGAATCCGGAGCAGGCTGTCGGCGAAATGAAGCAAGCTGCCCGGGCTGTACTTGAAAGGCATCAATTTCTGTTGTCCCTTGGGGGTGACCATGCCATCGCCATGGGTCCCATCATGGCGGCTGCGAAAATTTTCCCCGGTTTGGGCGTGCTTCAGGTAGATGCTCATCTGGATCTGAGAAACACCTGGAACGGGAGCCGATACAATCATGCCTGCGTGATGCGCCGGGTGGTTGAAGACATGGCGCTTCCCGTTGTTCAGGTCGGTATTCGCTCCTTTTCATCTGAAGAGGCCGATTTTCTTCGGCATCGCGGCTTATCCCCTTTTTTCGCCCATCAGATCGAACCGAATGACCCGTCGTGGATTCAGCAGGTGGTCGAACAGCTTCCGGAGCATGTGTATATGACCATCGACCTGGATGGCCTCGATCCATCGGTCTTGCCCGGAACCGGCACGCCGGAACCGGGCGGACTTTTATACCGTCAGCTCGTCGGCCTGATTCAGGCAGTGGGGCGATCCAGAAACGTGGTGGCTGCCGATATCAACGAGCTGTCCAAAATCGAGGGGACCACGGTTTCTGAATTTACAGCCGCCAAACTGGCAACTAAATTATTCGTATATTGTGTGAGCAGACCGGTTCCAAATTGAAGTCAGGACCACAGGAGAGACGGCTATGCAGAGATTAATGATTGTAGATGACGATGCGGACCTTGCCTCACTTCTTGAAGCACTCCTTGACGCAATGGGATATTCCGTGGTTGCCGTATCTTCATCCGGAAAAGAATCCATTGATATCGCCCGGCAGGTCATGCCCGATCTGATCCTGATGGATATTTTCTTCCCGGACCAGGATTTGGACGGCATCGAAGCCGCCGGAATCATTAATCAGGAACTGGACATCCCAGTTGTCTTTATATCCGGCAATTCGAAGGAAGAAATCGTCCAGCGGTCCCGGGCTTCCGGTGTTTACGGATATCTGTCCAAACCATTCTCTGCGGAACAGATCAAACCCACCATAGAGATTGCCATTTATCAAAAGGAAGCGGACCGAAGACTTCGAAAAGCCTACGATGAACTGGACAGACGGGTCCTTGACCGCACGGCGGAATTGACCCGTACAAACCATCAGCTGAGTATTGAAATTGCCGAGCGGAAACGGGTGAATCTGGAGCTTCAGGAAAAGGAAAGAGAGCTTAAAAATAAATCCCTGAATCTTGAAGAGACCAATCTGGCACAGAAGGTCCTGTTAAAGCAGCGGAAAGAAGACCGGCTGCAACTGGAAGAAAAGGTCATATCCAATGTCCGGGAATTTGTGCTTCCGTTCATTGAAAGGCTGAAGCAAACCGGACTCAGCGACACCCAGTCCACATTCATCGGCATTGTTGAAACGAATCTGAAAGACATTACCGCGCCGTTTTCCCCCAAGCTCTCTCCCCGATATATGACCTTGACACCAAACGAAATTCACGTTGTCAACCTGGTCAAACAAGGCAAAAGAACCCGGGAGATCGCAGATCTTCTGGATCGCACCTTCGGCACGGTCGGCTCCCGGAGGTGTCATATCCGAAAGAAAATCGGCATCAAGGGGAAGAAGGCCAATCTGAGGACTCAGCTCCTGTCCTACCAGTGATGCTGTCCACCCATTTCCATTTTATTCTGTCCGCCGTCACAGCATACTCCAGAAAGCCATTCTCCAGCGCATGGGACAGCGTGGATACCAGTTTTTCATGAACAGTACCTGCTGCCGCCAGATGGTCCGCCAGGTCTTTCAGCAACGCAGCCGAAGGACCCGCTGGAGAATGGATCGTCCACGCTCCGAGCTTTTCAAGCGCATTTTCCATCATCAGGTTATAAATGGCCATGGTGCGTTCCAGATTCACCAGGGGCCAGGCTTCTGCTTCCGATGCCTCTCCGGAAGCCATGCGTTCGGCAACAAGGCCAAGATACCGATTGAAATCGTTTTCCCAGTTGACGACGATGTCATCCAGCATCCGGCGGGTTACCGAAGGCGTTTCGACGATGGCCCGGTTGGCATGGTAATCCGACCAGTCATTGGAGAGAATCGTAATTCCCAGATCAGCGCTGTCCTGCCGGACCCTTGTGCCCGGAAACGGGGCAAGCAGATGAAATCCAAACGAAACCCCCAGTTTTTTCAATTGCTCGCCAAAGGCAAGGGTTTCCTTCAGGGTTTCCGGCGTTTCGCCCGGCAGACCCAGGATGAATGAGCCATGCGGCAGAAGCCCGACCTGATTGCACAGGGTGACGGCCTCGATCACCTGGTTTAAGGTAATTCCCTTTCGAATGATCTTCAGGATTTCCGCATTTCCGGATTCAATGCCGAAACTGACCGCCTGGCAGCCGGCGTCTTTCATCCGCTGAAGGACCTTCAGAGAAACCGTATCCACCCGTGCAAACGATGTCCATTTGACTTTCAGGTTTCTTTTCAAAATCTCATCGCACACCTCAAGGCAGTGACGGGCATTGGCGGTAAAGAGGTCGTCGGCCACATTGATCTGGCAGAAACCGTAACCGCCCAGGGTTTCCATTTCATCCACCACTTTTACCGGATCCCGATACCGGACCTTTGCCCCCACCATTTTTCTGCCCACACAAAAAATGCACGCATACGGGCAACCGCGGCTCGTGGTCATGGAAATCGGCATTCCCAGCGCCCGGTATCTGCCAAGGGCCAGAAGTTGCCGGGCAGGCAGCTCCAGCGTATTCACATCAATTGGAAGCAGCCTTTTCCCGGTTGAAACCATGCTGTCACCCTGACGAAACACCAGTCCGGAAATCCGCCGCCAGTTTTTCCCCATACCGGCCTCAGCGGCAATTTCAACAAGGGTCTGCTCGCCTTCCCCCAACACCACGATATCCAGCTCAGGATAGGCTGACAGCGTGTCTTCGGCGCAGAAAGTCACGTGAGGACCGCCCATGACGGTCAGGCAACCGGGACTCCAACGCCTGACCTCCTGAATGATCCGGATGGCCCGGTCAAACGTCATGGTGACGGCTGTCGCGGCAACGATGTCGGGATTGAACTGCTCCAGTTTCGACCGGAAATCGGCTTCAATATAGGGGAAAACCACATAATCGAGGATTTCGACTTCAACGCCTGCTTTTTCCAGTGCCGCAGCCAGATACGCCAGACCCAGCGGTGGCGAAGGATTTTCGGATAAGGGATAAAATGGATTGATCAATAAACAGCGCATCGACAGCTACCTCGATAAAGGCTCAAGGCCGAAGGCAATCAATCTTCAGCTTTCTGCCTGTGAAATCCCAATAAAAAAAGGGCCCGAGCAATGCTTCGGGCCCTCAAAACTTACCATTTACAAGAGAAGTCAGGGATCAGGAACGATACCGGGTTTTACTGACCCCTATCCCCTGTTTGTCAGCCGGACTTAGAACAGGCCGCTGACTTTTCCGGTTTCGGTATCCACGTCAATTCTTCTGAATGCCGGATTGGAGCTGGTTCCGGGCATCAGACTGATGGCGCCTGCGCAGGGGCAGAGGAATTTGGCGCCGGAATAAATGAGAACGTCGCGAATCGGCAGCGTCCAGCCCTTGGGCACGCCCTTCAGCGTCGGGTCATGGGTCAGGCTCAGGTGGGTTTTTACCATCATGGTGGCGAAATCCGCATATTTGGGATCGTTTTCCAGCATTTTGGCTTTGGCTTCGGCTTCCGGGGTCCAGGACACGCCGTCCGCACCGTAAACTTCCTTGGCGATCAGGGCGACGCGATCGCGAAGTTTGGTCTCCAGCGGATACAGGAATTTAAAATCGTTGGTTTCGTTGCAGGCATCGATAACGGCATCCGCCAGTTCCAGTGCCCCGTCCCCACCGTCCGCCCAATGGGTAGACTTGGCGCAGCGGGCGCCGGCGGCTTCAGCAGCTTTTCGAACGATGGCCACTTCGGCATCGGTATCGGTATGGAAGCAGTTGACGCAGACGACCGGGTTGATACCGGCTTTTCGGATGGTATTGATATGGTGAACCATGTTCTCCACACCTTTTTCCACCAGCGCCAGATTTTCCTTAACATATGCGTCGGGAAGCGCGATACCGGCCACAACCTTGGGTCCGCCGCCGTGCATCTTGAGAGCGCGGATGGTGGTGGTCAGAACGGACACATGGGGTTTGAGTCCGCTGTTGCGGCATTTCACGTTCCAGAATTTCTCAAATCCGATGTCTGCAGCAAATCCGCTCTCGGTGACATGATAATCGAACATTTTCAGACCGATCCGGTCGGCGATGATGGAGGACTGGCCGACGGCGATATTGGCGAAAGGACCTGCGTGAATCATGCAGGGCTGATGTTCGGCGGTACTCATGAGGGTGGGGTTGATGGTATTTCGCATGAAAGCGGTCATGGCGTTGCCGACTTCCAGATCACCGGTGGTGACCGGTTTTCCGCTTTTGTCAAAAGCGACCGTAATATTATTGAGGCGGGTTTTCAGATCGGCCAGGTCCTTGATGATGGACAGAATGGCCATGCACTCTGAACCCACGGCAATACCGAATTTGGACTGCATCATGAAGCCATCGGTTCTGCCGCCCATGCCGATGATGATGTTTCTGAGGGATTGGACGCAAAAATCAATAATCCATCCCATTTCAACACGGGTGGGGTCTACATCGAGCCGGCGCATTTTGGTGAGACGTGCAAGCTGCTCATCGTTATAATTGCGTTCATGCTGCATTCTGGCGGTCAAGGCGACCATGGCCAGGTTGTGGGCGTTCATGATGTCGTTGATATCGCCGGTCAGGCCCAGCGAGAACTCGGTCATGGGGATGATCAGCGCGTTGCCGCCGCCAGCCGCCGTTCCCTTGACGTTCATGGTCGGGCCGCCCGAGGGCTGACGCAGTGCGCCGCCGACATTTTTGCCACGTTTTCCCAAGCCTTCCATCAGGCCGACGGAAGTGGTGCTTTTGCCTTCGCCCAGAGGAGTCGGGGTGATGGCGGTGACTTCAATGTATTTGCCGTCCGGTCTGTTCTGAAGGCGGTTGAAAATTTTGAGAAAATCCAGTTTGGCCAGTCTTCCCATAGGAAGCATTTCATCTTTTTGCAGACCCAGTTCGTCCCGCCATTGATCCGGCGTTTTCATGTGGACTTCGGCGGCTTCGGAGATCTGCCAGTCTTTCATTTCTACTGCATTGTAAGCCATTGATTCGTTCCTCCTCTGAATGGATGATTAATGATTTCGGAACCTGGTAAAACATCCGGGGTTCCCCAGCGGATTCTGTACAATTATTGTAAGATGCGCCCTATTTCCTGGTGTCAGGCATATAGGATAATTGTTATTTTTAAAAGGCAATATGCATGTTGCCGTCACAAACATCGGGGATCGCGTTGCAGAAGATGATCATCTACCCTTCATGATCGTGTTCCAGTATCATGGGCAAGGTGTTTTGGCAAGCAATAAAAAGACAGTTTTGACACATTGTTTTTATCCCGCGCCCCCAGGTGGCAAAGATAAGAGAATTGGCATCTCCCACCTGGAAGCATTGATGGAAATGCTTGACAAAATGAAAATGTGGAACTATTCTATTTGATAATTATTATCATTGAAGTAACAACTGAAAAATAATTATTCTTCATCCAACTGCTCCAACCCCAATAATCTCATGAAGGGAGAACAAAATGGAAGCCAAAAAAACGGACACTATCAAGCTGATTAATCCCAGTGATGTGACCATCTGTGAAGCTACAGCCCAAATGCTTCGCAAAGCCCAGAGAGACGGCGTTGAAACGGCTTTTGACCGCGCCGCCAATATGAAAGCCTGCCCCATCGGTGCGGATTCGGCCTGCTGCAAGCACTGCTCAATGGGACCCTGCAGGCTCAATTCCAAAGATCCGTACGGGAAAGTCGGGGTCTGCGGTGCAGACATCGACACGATTCAGGCCCGTAATTTTTCACGCATGGTTGCCAGCGGTGCAGCCGCACACACTGACCACGGTATGTCCATGCTGGATTTGTTTCGTGAAGTAGTCAATGGCCATATCACGGACTACAAAATCAAAGACACCGTCAAACTGGAAAACGTTGCAAAATCCATCGGCATTGATATTGAAGGCAAAACTATTACGGAAATTGCTTTGGAACTATATGCCGAACTTGAAAAAACCTACACGCAGATTGAAGGGGAAATCCCTTTCATGAAGCGGGTTCCGCCCAAGACCCTTGAAACCTGGCGTAAACTGGGTGTTGTGCCCCGCGGCGCCATGAGAGAAATTATGGAGCTGATGCATCGCACCCATATGGGCGTGGATCAGCACTATGAAAATCTCGCTCAGCAATTCACCCGAACGGCGATTTCAGACGGTTGGGGCGGGTCCATGGTCGCTACGGAAATTTCGGATATTCTTTTCGGAACCCCTTCGCCCATCTGCGTTGAAGTCAACATGGGGGTTTTGAAGGAAAATCAGGTCAACATCATCATTCATGGCCACGAGCCGAACCTGTTTGAATCCATGCTGGAATCAGTCAACGAACCTTCCCTGGTTCAGGCAGCAAAAGCTGCAGGTGCAGCCGGCATCAATCTAGTGGGCATGTGTTGTTCCGGAGCCGAAATGCTGTCCCGTCACGGCATTCCGCATGCCGGCAATTTCATGTCGACCGAAGCGGTTCTGGTTACCGGCGCCGTTGATGCGCTCGGCGTCGATGTGCAGTGCATCAAACAGGGCCTGGCCAAAGTGGCGGAATGCTACGGCACGCCGATGTTCACCACCAATTCCCGGTGCAAAATCGAGGGAGCGGTGCACATCCCCTTTGATGATCACCACCCCAAAAACTGCACGGATGAAATCGTCATCAAGGCCATCACCCGTTTCAAGAATCGAACCCGTCCGATCGAAATTCCTAAAATCGTGAATGTCGGCGTTCACGGCTTCTCTCATGAATACATCAACTATATGCTGGGTGGAACTTTCCGGGGCAGTTACACGCCGTTGAATGACAACATCATCAACGGCCGGATCCGGGGCGTGGCAGGCGTTGTAGGCTGCACCAACCCCAGAGTCAAGCAGGACTGGGTTCATGTGGAACTGGTCAAGGAACTGATTAAAAATGATGTGCTGGTGCTTCAGACCGGATGTTCACAGATTTCGCTGGCAAAAGCCGGTCTGACCGTTCCTGAAGCCGCGGTCATGGCAGGCCCCGGACTTCGGGAAGTTTGCGAAACCGTCGGCATGCCGCCGGTTCTGGGCCTTGGGTCCTGTGTAGACAACAGCCGTATTCTGGTGGCCGCATCCCAGATGGTCAGAGAAGGCGGCCTGGGAGACACCCTGGCAGGCCTTCCGGTTGCAGGCGCAGCTCCGGAATGGATGAGTGAAAAAGCCATTTCGATTGGTCAGTATTTTGTCGCTTCCGGCGTCTTTACGGTTTTCGGCGTCACATTCCCGATCGTTGAAAAAACCCGGTTCCATGATCTGCTGTTTGACGGTATGGAAAAACAGGGAATGGGCAAATGGGGATTTACAGCAGATCCCTATGAAATGGCCCGTATGATGATCGACCATATTGACAAGAAAAGAAAGGCACTGGGCTTGGATAAATCCCGCGAACGCGTCCTGGTGGATATGGCAGACCGCAGAGCCATGGAAGCCAACGCATAAGTTTTACCCTTTTGGCAGGGGCGGCCACCTGGTCGCCCCTTCATCCATTACCCGTTCATATTTTTTAAATACCGGTAAAGTGTCGCCCTCCCCACTCCTAAAATCTTAGCGGCTTTGACCTTGTTATCTCCGCTGCGTTCGAGCGCGGATTTCACCAGAAAATCATTAAGCTTTCCAGAATGATTCTGTGGCCTGGCCGGCCGGGTTCCGGAATGAATTTCAAGTGGAATATCCTTTGGCAGAATAATGTTCCCCTGTGATTTGACAACCGCGTACTGGATGGCATTCTGGAGTTCCCGAACATTTCCCGGCCAGCGATAGGCCGTCATCAGGGACAACGCCTCGATGGAAATCCGTCGCGGCTTCTGGCCATTTCGCCTGGCGGCTTCCTTCAGAAAATGCTCGATCAGAAGGGGAATGTCGCTTTTTCGCTCCCGAAGCGGCGGCAGGTGAATGGGAATCACGTTGAGGCGGTAATACAGGTCGTCCCGGAAACGGTTCAACCGGACTTCGTTTTTAAGATCTTTATTGGTGGCGCTGGTTACCTTGACGTTCACCGAAAGCGTTTTTTCCCCGCCGACCCGCTCGAATTCACCTTCCTGTAGAAATCGCAGCAGCTTCACCTGTACCGGTCGCGTCAGTTCTGCCACTTCGTCCAGAAATACCGTTCCGCCGTCAGCCAGCTCAAAGCGCCCTTTTTTATCGCGTACCGCGCCGGTAAAGGCCCCTTTGACATGCCCGAAGAGCTCGCTCTCGATCAGGCCTTCGGGCAGGGCCCCGCAGTTAATGGGCACAAAAGGCCCCTGGCTTCGCGGGCTTTCACTGTGAAGGGCAGCAGCAACCAGCTCTTTTCCCGTGCCGGTCTCACCGGAAATATGAACCGGGTAATCATAGCCGGCGATGTTCCGAATCTGCTGAAAAATTTCCAGCATCTTGACATCCTGGCCGATGATATCAGCAAACCCCTGGGATTTCTCGGCCTTCAACTGGAGGTTCAAAAGGCCCGTAACATCCCGGAACGCAGCCAGAACTCCCAGAAGGGCGCCCTGGCTGTCCGCCATTGCCGTAACACGCATCTCGATGCGCCTTAATTCCCCCTGCCGGGTCTGGATATGCGTAATATATTCTTCCTTGTCGCCAAAAACCGGCCGGTCACTGCAAAAATGACAGCGGTTGCCGCAAAGCGGCTTTCCAAAAGCCTGATGACAGTCTTTACCCAGGACATCTTCCTTGAAAAAACCGGTTATTTTTTCTGCCTCTTGATTGAAATAAAAAATGCGGCGGCGGGTGTCGTGAGCAATGATCCCTTCCTTGAGATTATCCAGGACCCGCTCAAGATTATGAGCATACGAAATGATTTCTTCCAGCATCAAGGCGGTGCTATCCTTCGTTGGAGTGTCTATCGGAGTCTGGGCCATCTGAATCGTGAGCAGACAGCAAACCGGCCTTGGTCTCATTTTGCCGTCAGAAGCAGGTGCCATTGCCTGTTGACCTGTGTATATGAGATGATACTAAAAGTCAATTGTCAGATCATCATTCTCGTTGACAAGTTTTCAATTTCATTTTAGTTAGATACAGTTTTTCTTACTTGGGTTTTCATTCACATTCAGGCTTCACATCCTTCGTTCACAATAAATAAATTTTAGCCTCACGCATCACTTGCAGTCATTTATTCTAAAAGGAGGCCAATGATGGCGCCATCAAGGGAAAAAAGCAAAAAACGGAGAATCACATTTTCACTGAACGCCGATAAATCCACCCAAGTCGCGGTGGTGGGCGATTTTAACAATTGGAGTGAGACAGCACACCCCATGAAAAAAAATAAAAAAGGGGTGTGGGAGAAAACTCTGGTGCTGGATATCGGGCGGTATGAATATAAGTTTCTGGTTGACGGCCATTGGCAGAGCGATCCCCAGAACGGACAGGTCTGCAGGAATTCCTTTGGGACCATTAATAACGTCTTGATGGTCACCCTTTCATGACCGTATCCAACCGCCTTCGGCAAAATCCGTTGCCCGGTAACCATATTGTAGCGTTTCGAGGGGATGTCCAGACATTTTCGCTCAGCCTGGATGTTCCCCTTAACGGAAAGGCCTGGATCCGAACCAACATCGGCCATATTGGGGTCTGCCGGAAAGAAATCATCGATCGCATTGAACGGGGGATTCCCTCGCTTGGCCAGGACTGGTTCGACATTCCCATGCACCGGATTCATGACCGGCTGTTTCAGGTAACCCTTGGCCTGACCGAAATCGGACATGCTCAGGCAAAATGTTTTTTTCTCGAAGACGGCAAATCGGATCCCGAATGGCCTGAAGGCCCCAATACGGTTCTTAACGTCGGATCCGCCCATACCTGCTGCGCCAACATCATTTATAACGCTTTTGTGCGGCAGTTCGGCCCGAACAAGGCCGGAAACGCCGCTCCTCATGCCGAAGAACAGCACTGGATTCATGAACTCGACAAGGCCGGGTATACGGTGATTCCCAAATCCGGTACGTTCCGCGATCTGATTGCAGAGCTGAACTTCATCGTTGGAGGGCTTGGCTGCAGATTTCTGCACCTGCTGCCCATTCACCCGACGCCAACCACTTACGCGCGGATGGGGCGCTTTGGCAGTCCTTATGCGGCGCTCAGCTTTACGGCCGTGGATCCGGCCCTGGCGCAATTCGACCCCAAATCCACGCCCCTTGAACAGTTCATTGAACTGGTGGATGCGGTTCATGCCCGCAATGCGCAGATCCTGATCGATATTGCTCCCAATCACACGGGTTGGGCCGCCAGCCTTCATGAAACCCATCCCGAGTGGCTGGTCCGCGGACAGGACGGCCGCATCGAAGTTCCCGGAGCCTGGGGCATCCAGTGGGAAGACCTTACCCGGCTGGACTATTCCAAACCTGAACTCTGGAAGTACATGGCCGAGGTGTTTCTCACCTGGTGCCGCAGAGGGGTTGACGGCTTCCGGTGCGATGCCGGCTACATGATTCCGGTTCCTGCCTGGCAATATATCGTCGCGATAGTTCGGGAACAGTATCCGGACACCCTTTTTTTCCTGGAAGGCCTTGGGGGAAAAATATCCGTTGCGCGGGATATTCTGAATACGGCCGGTTTTGACTGGGCCTATTCCGAGCTGTTTCAAAACTATGACCGCAGCCAGATCGAATCCTATATTCCCGGCGCCCTGGATATTTCCCGGGAAGACGGACTTCTGGTGCATTTTGCCGAAACCCACGACAACAACCGTCTGGCGGCCCGGTCCATTCCTTATGCCCGCATGCGGACCGCCCTTTGCGCGCTGTTTTCCCATCTGGGGGGCTTCGGGTTTGCCAATGGCGTGGAATGGCTGGCCACGGAAAAGATCATTGTCCACGAATCCCCATCCCTGAACTGGGGCGCCAAAATCAACCAGATCGATTTCATTCGCCGGTTGACCGCCATTTTAAAGACCCATCCGGCATTTCAGAATAAAACCCGCATTCAGTTCGTCCAGTCCGGCTCCGGCAATTATCTTTCTCTGCTTCGTTGTCACGAGCCTTCGCAGAAAAAGCTGCTGATCGTGGTCAACCTGGATGATCAGCAATCTGCCAAGGCATTCTGGATGCCTCAGCATGCGACTCTTCAGCTCTGGGATCTTCTCACCGGTGAAGCCGTTGCGCTTTCGGAATTTGAAGGCCATCACTGCTGCAATCTCGGCCCCGGACAGGTGCTTTGCCTCACTGATGATTTTCATGAACTTGACCGGCTTCATCTGGAACTGGAGCAGCCATCGGTCCTTCCGGAGCACCTGAACCGACAGAGTATGCAGGCAAAAGTCCTGGACATTCGAAAGGCAATCCATGGGCTTCAGGACATCGAAGACCTGGATTTGAATCAGGCTGCATCCCATCTGGCTGCGGACCCGGTTGACTGTTGCCGCAAGATGAATCCTTTCACCAGCGAGCCCCGGGTTGTCTTCTGGAACTGGCCCCGGGATGGCCGGCGTCTGGTGATGATTCCGCCAGACCATTTTTTGCTGATCCGCGCCCGAACTGCTTTCCGGGCCAGAATCACCGACGGCGACAAGACCCTGGTTCAGGAACAGAGCCTGATTGATTCAGGCGGCAGCCATTTCGCCCTCTTCACCCCCCTGCCCTCTCCACCCCGTTCCCGGGTTTACGGGCTGAAATTGTCGGTTTATTCACCGGAGCACTGCGAACATCTGGATGCGTCCATTCTGGCCCTGTCCCGGCCTGATGATCCTTGTTTTCCGACTCTCTATTCCCATGGCGACATTGCGGATTCGCCGGCCCTGTTTCTATCCACCAACGACCGGGGTGCCATGCTTCGCGCGCCCATTGCCTGGGGCGATTTGCCCAGCCGGTATGATGCACTGCTGGCGGCAAATCTGAACCCAAGTCTTCCCGAAAACCGCTGGATCATGATGACCCGTTTTCGGGCATGGGGACTATATCAGGGATATTCCACCGAAATCTGCATGGACTGTTTCGACACCTTTACCCTGGAGGCGTCCGGCTGGGGGCTCTGGCGGTTTCGCGTTCCTTCAGGCCAGGGAGAGCATGTTCTTCTGACCGTCGGGATGCGGCTGGATTCCCACGAGAATCTGCTGCGGATGCTTTGGTATCGTTATCCGATTGACGGCAATCCGTCTTTTCTTCCGGATGCCAGACCCGTTCAACTGATTCTTCGCCCGGATATCGAAAACCGGAATTTTCACGAAACCACCAAGGCCTATCTAGGATCGGAATCCCAGTTTCCCGTCAGCGTGACTGCCGGTACCGACGGTTTTATCTTTCAACCGGATCCTTTCCATCGCCTGGAAGTCCGAGCGCCCGCCGGCCAGTACCACTCCGAGCCGCAATGGCAGTATATGATTCATCACAGCCTTGAAGCCGAACGGGGGCTGGATCCGGATTCGGATCTGTTCAGCCCCGGATATTTTTCCATTTCATTAACCGGCGGACAAAAAGCCGAACTGACGGCCTGCATCACGGCATCCGAGGCTGCGCCCCCGGCTCTGACCCAGACCCTTTTTCGCAAAAAGATTGCCGCGGCTTTTGACAGTCCCGTGGCGCCGTCTTTCTCTGAAGGGTTAAAAGCTGCCTTGCATCAGTATATCGTCAACCGCGGGAATCTCAAATCCGTTATCGCTGGATTTCCCTGGTTTCTGGACTGGGGCCGCGACGCCTTGATCGCGGTCCGGGGCATGATCGCCGCCGGATTTCTAAGCGAAGCGCGGGATGTGCTCATTCAGTTCGGCCAGTTTGAGCACCGGGGAACCCTTCCGAACATGATCTGCGGAGACGATGCCGCCAACCGCGACACCTCCGATGCGCCGCTCTGGTTTTTTGTCGCCTGCAGTGATCTGATCCGGGCTGAAGGAAAGGACCGGTTTTTATACCATACCTGCGGCAGCCGGACCCTTCGGGAAGTCCTGGTTTCCATCGGCGAGTCCTATTTGTCCGGAACCCCGAACGGCATTCGCATCGATCCGGATACCGGGCTTGTTTTCAGCCCCGCCCACTATACCTGGATGGACACCAATCACCCCGCCGGAACCCCGCGGGAAGGCTATGCCATCGAAATCCAGGCACTGTGGTTTGCAGCGCTCACGTTCCTGTCCCAACACGACCTGCCGGATAAATCCGGAAAATGGCAACAGATGTCGCAAAAAGTCCGGCATTCGGTGATGGAGCTCTTTGTCCTTCCCGAAGAAGGATTTCTTTCGGACTGCCTGCATGCCGGGCCCGGAATCCCGGCCCGCATGGCGGAAAAAGATGACGCTTTAAGGCCCAATCAGCTTCTGGCTGTCACCCTGGGGCTGATCTGCAATACCGAGATCTGCGGCAAGGTTCTGGATGCCTGCCAAACCCTTCTGGTTCCCGGCGCCATTCGAAGCCTAGCTGACCGACCCCTGAAGCTCCCGCTGGAAATCCGGCACAACGGCCAGCTTATCAACGATCCCTACAACCCCTATCAGGGCCAGTACACAGGAGATGAAGACTCCTGCCGCAAACCCGCATACCATAACGGCACGGCCTGGACCTGGCAGTTTCCCTCCTACTGCGAAGCCTGGATAATGAGTTACGGTGATGAAGGCAAGGCCACGGCAAGGGCTCTGCTCTACAGCAGCATCGATCTGATCCGAACCGGCTGCCTCGGTCACATTCCGGAAATCCTGGACGGCAACTTCCCCCACACGCCCCGCGGATGCGACGCCCAGGCCTGGGGCGTCAGCGAGCTCCTGCGGGTCTGGCTTCTGACGTCGTGAACTGGTTTTTTCGGTGTGTTAATGTCACTGACACTCTGTCTGATCCATGTTCGCAACGCATTTTCGGCTCCGCTTTGCTTCGGCCCCATGGGCGCTACTCATCTCGCGCCCGTTATAACACCACAGGAGACTATGAATAACACATGGCCACAAGAATTACCCCACATCTGATTCAACTGACTTACGAAGCCGCCCCAAATCCTTTTGGCGTATGGAAACGTTATGGTACAATGTGTCTTGTTGAACTCAAGTTCACCGGGACGCAAGCGGACGCAACTGATATAGATTCGTTTAGGGCCAAAATCGAAAGCAAGGCCGATAACACCATGGGGGTTATGGTTTCAATCTCAAGCTATTCTTCAGAAGCTATCAATGAGGCCTCTGGTAAAAAAACGCCCCTGCTTCTCCTCAACGCCTCTCACATTTACCTGTTTCTGCCGGATATTATGAAAAAATCCGAAGAAAGCGGTTATATGGTTGATCTGGCCGCCGCTGTCAAAAAGCAGGTCAGTATTCCGGTCATCACTGCCGGCAGAATATCCACTGGATCCCTTGCGGAAAGCATCCTTGAAGAAAACAAAGCGGATTTGATCGGGCTGGCGCGCGTCCTGTGGGCGGACCCGGAGTGGCCTGAAAAAGTGAAACAGGGCAAAGAGGATGATCTGGTCCACTGCAGCCCGGATTGCGGCGACACATGCATGAAACTGGTCATGAAAAGGGAACCCGCCTTCTGTGCGAAATGGCCCCATGATAAAATGAAACAATGAAAGGATCGGATCGAATAAGGAATTGCCGAAGGTCCGATCGGCATGCAAATGTCCTTGACAGCATCCAGGACAGGTGCTATCCAAAACTCTTAAAAAGCGTTTTTCTGATCACCGGCAGGCAAATCCGAATACATGGGAGGAGGAAGCCAAGACTACGACAACAACAACTCTGGGAGATGAACTGAAAGACCTTAAGGACGCCTATGACAAGGGTATCATCACCGAGAAGGAATATAACGCAGCCAAAGAAAAAATCATCAAGCAGCGAACCGCGACCGAGAAGAAGTAGTCGGGACGTGATGAAATAAGGAGAAATCTGATCTTGCATGGGTTCCGGACAGCCGGCCATAAATGGGCCATCGTCCTGGCATGCTGCGCCCTCATCTTTTGCTTTGCGCCGGGGCTGCAGAGGGGCCAATGAAAGGGCCCGTGCCGCTACCCTGCAATCCGCATCAGCTCACGAACCCCCAACCTCAAGTGCTCAAATTGCCTTTCTTGAGTTTATCAGATTCTATCAAAAGTGGATCTCTCCCATCGGCGGAGATCGATGTGGTTTTCGTCCCAGCTGTTCGCAGTACGGCTATGAGGCTATCGCAACCCAGGGACCCGTCGTGGGTATCATGATGACCGGCGACCGGTTGACACGTTGCAATATCTGGAAAAGCCCCGGACCCGATTATTTCCTGCTCCCCAACGGGAGACTCTACGACCCCATTTCAAACAATCTGCTTGTGGATAAATGAAATTATCGATTGGCGTACTCGCCTTCTTGATCCTCTGCTTTCGCCCTCTGCTTCGCGCGCCATGGGCTTCGGAAAAAGGGATTCTCCTGACCGAAGACACGGAGTTGAAAGTCGCCGCTGCTTTCATGGGAGAACGTGAGTACTACCGGGCGATTACCGAGTATAAAAAGTTCCTGATCCTTTTCCCCGAGTCGGATAAGGCGGATTACGCTTTATTGAAAATCGGCATGGCATATTATCACGGCGAGGAATATGAAGCATCTGCAGTCTATAACGAGAACTATGCCGTAGCCGCTATTGTGGGCGGCATCGGACTGCCTTTCTACCTCGGAAACATTTACGGTTCAGCCAATGCAGCAAAGAAATGGAACATTGCGGTGAGGAACGAATTGCGCAACCGGATCTCCGTAACGCTCGACTACGGTTTTTAGGAGGTCGCCCGGACCGACTCTAATCAAAACTTCATTAAATTGAAATCATGAAATTCGCGGAATGATTTTATCATCTCACCACCACAAGGAGAAACGCCATGGAAAACGGAATCACAAGAAGAGATGTGTTAAAGCTCTCGGGGTTGACCCTGGGAGGGTTAGCAATGGGCGGCACCGCCGTCGCCGGCGACTGCATGACGCAATCGCCTGATCCCACAAAAAGGAATGACCTGATTGATAGTTTGCCGCCGTTTTACCCCGGGAAGGAGACGCTGAGTCCCATTGAAATGCGGATCACCTTTCTCGGAACCTCTTTTCTTCCGCGGCTGGCACAGGAATGCAACAGCATTTTTGTCGAAGTCGGCGGCGGAGAAAACGGTGAAGCCCTGGATCAATTCATATTCGACTGCGGCAGCGGCGTCGTGGCCAAATATAACGCCATGGGCATCCCCATGAGAAAGATGGACAAGATATTTCTGACGCATCTTCATGGTGATCACATGAGCGACCTGACGCATATTTACTTATTCGGCCCCGCGCAGGACCGCAAGACACCCCTGTATATCTGGGGGCCCGGCCCTTCGGGGCTGACGGACCCTATTGACTCTCATGTATATAATGACGACGGACTTAACGTGTTCTGCCAGAAATTCAGGGATATGCTGAGATGGCATACCGAGAGTTTCAGTTTCCTCTCAACCAGTTATCAGAATTATGATCCGCCCACACAGATGGATTGGGGCCTTCCGGTAACACCGTTGCCGGTTGTTCCGACCATCGGCCCTCCCGATCCCACCAACGATTACGGCTACGGCGTTGGCGGTTATTCTATCGTACCGATCCAGCTGGACTGGACGAAAAACGGCGATAAGGATAATAATATCGCATATTATAACGCCGCCACCGGGGTAAAAATTACCCATTTTCCCATGATACATGCCCGGAAAGGCTCCATAGGCTACAAGCTGGAGTGGAAGGGCATGTCGATGATCTTCTCGGGTGATTCGAGGCCCAGCTACGAAATGATCAACCAGGCAAGCGGAGTAAACGTTTTGATTCATGAGATGGTCGTGCCCGCAGAAGTCTGGGCAGCGAAAAACCTCGGGTATCGAACTCCTTCCGAGGCTTACTCCGATCCGAATTTCCAGTCAGCTCTGGAAGTCGCAAATACCGTCCAGGCCAGTTCACATACGCCGCAGGGGGCTTTCGGGTATATCCTCAGCCAGATTAAACCACCGCCCAAGCTTGCCGTAGCTACCCATTTTCAGGCAACAGATGATACCATCAAATCCGCTTTTGACAGTATCCGCAACCATTATCCGAAAGGCGATGTCACGATCGCAGCGGATCTGATGGTCCTGACCGTCACGGCAAACAAAACAACAAAGCGCAAGGCAGTCGTCAACGATTATGCCTGGTATCCGGTGGCCGATTTAACTGATAAACTGGCCGAACCCAAGTATCACGATGACCAGGGAAATATGGACCCGACTGCTCAGATAGACCTGACCGAGCTCATTCCACCAGGCAAGGATGCCAATGGTAAACCGACTTATGATCCGTCAGGTTATTGATTGTCCGGTTGGATGCACCGGGAGCCGTCCGGTTCAGGCCGATGTTCAAACCCCGAGATACCGCAGGCGGACGGAAGAAGCCGCCTGCAATTGCTCGGACGTCCCGCTCCAGACCGATCGACCCTTTTCCATGATATAGTGGCGGTCTGCAACACGACTGAGCACACGAACGCTCTTGTCAATGATCAGGATGGCCAGCCCGGAATCCTTCAGTTCCCGCAGACACCGCCAGATCTCGGCCCGAACCAGCGGAGCCAGCCCTTCGGTAGCTTCATCGAGAATCAAAAGGATCGGGTTGGTCATCAGTGCGCGGCCGATAGCAACCATCTGCTGTTCCCCGCCGGACAACTGATTTCCCAGGTGATGCCGGCGCTCTGCCAGAATCGGAAAGAGCGACCAGATCCGATCCAGAGTCCAGGGATCGCGCGTTGCCGAGCGATTTGCAGCGGTTGCCGTGAGGTTCTCGCAAACTGTCAGACCGGGAAATACCTGGCGGTCTTCGGGAGCCAGCGCAATCCCCAGCTTGGCAATCCGGTAGGGAGCCAGATTTCGGATTTCGCTTCCTTGAAACCGGATAGACCCGCGCCGTGCCGGCGTGAGCCCCATGATGGAGCGAAGGGTGGTTGTTTTCCCCATCCCGTTTCGCCCCAGCAGCCCCACCACTTCCCCTCTGCGGACCTCCAGGCTCATTCCGAAAAGTCCCTGGCAGACCCCATAAAATGTCTCAATCGATTCGACTACAAGCACCTTCCATCTCCTCGTCTCCCAGATAGGCTTTGCGCACCTCCGGAAGGGAACGAATCACATCCGGTGTTCCAACAGCAATCATCCGGCCATAGACCAGAACCGAGATTCGATCGGCCAGGGAAAAGACCGCATCCATGTCATGCTCCACCAGCACGAGTGTCTGTTTGCCTTTCAAACTTAGCAACAACGCAGTCAGTTGTTCGGACTCCTCTGCGCCCATACCCGCCATCGGTTCATCCAGAAGCAGCAGCTTGGGCTTTACGGCAAGCGCCATCGCGATCTCCAGTTGCCGCTGCTCCCCATAAGAGAGTTCGGCGGCGACAGCCTGGGCCCGTCCAGTCAATCCCACCTGCTCCAGCATGGAAAAGGCGGGTTCCCTTAAAGCCGCTATCTGACGGGCATTTTGCCAGAAACGAAAACTGTGCCCGGAACGGGCCTGAATCGCCAGTGCGACATTATCCAGCACAGTAAATCCCTGAAAGATGCTGGTTATCTGAAAGGATCGGGCCAGCCCCAGACGCGAGCGCTTATGGACCGAAAGAGCCGTAATCTCCTTTCCGGAAAAACGGATGACGCCGGCATCGGGTCGCAATTCCCCGGCAATCAGTGCAACCAGAGTTGATTTACCCGCGCCATTGGGACCGATGATCGCGTGCATCTCTCCCGGCATGATGGAGAGGCTGAGACGGGCACATGCCATGATGGCGCCAAAGCTTTTTTCCAAACCCTGCACCTCCAGAAGCGCCCCAGTCAACATCACCTGCTCCTTTTCAGCATGCCGTAAATGCCTTTTCTGCCGAACAAAACCACAATAACCAGGAGCGGTCCCAGAATGATCATCCAATGCTCCGTGTAACTCGACAGGGCTTCCTCGGCTATCAGCAGCGCCATGGCGCCGAGTACGGGCCCGGCAAGGCTTCTCATGCCGCCAAGAATCACCATGACCAGAATTTCGGCGGATTGCTTCCAGTGCATCAGCGCCGGACCCACATACAGATTTTGGTTGGCCATAAGCGCTCCGGCCAGTCCGGCAACACCAGCGGCAAGGACAAAACAGACCAGTTTGTAGCGAAACGCCGGAAAACCGAGTGCAAGCATCCGGCGTTCATTGTCGCGGATCCCCTGTACCACCATACCGAAGCGGGAATGGACCAGACGGTGAGCCGCAAAAAAAATCAGGAGCAGGATGCATAAAACCAGATAGTAAAAGCTGCCGTGACGGCTGATATCCAGAAGACCGGCCAGGGAGCTTCGCACGGGAAGCGTCATGCCGTCGCTGCCGCCGTAGCCCTTCAGGCTGATGAAACAGTAATACAGCATCTGCGCAAAAGCCAGGGTAATCATGATAAACGATACGCCGCTGACACGAAGGCTGATCGCACCAATGACCAGTGCCATCAGCATGGAAACCAACATGGCCAGGGGCCAGGATAAAAAGGCGCTCTGAACCCCCCATAGAGATAGAATCCCCACGGTATAAGCGCCGACTCCCAAAAAAGCGGCATGCCCCAGGCTGACCATGCCGCCGTAGCCCAGGATCAGATCCAGGCTGAGCGCAGCCATCGCATAAATCATGATGCGCGTCATCAGGCGCGTGTAAAATATATCTCCAAAGAGGGGGATTACAGCCAGGACCGCCAGCAACAAAAAAAGTGCGGCACTGCGAAGATCGAAATGCCGAAAATTATCCATTTGCAGAAAACAACCCTTTAGGACGCCAGAATAAAATTGCTGCCATCAGCAGATATATCACCATGGAGGCCAGAGCCGGGGGCAACAGGATGCGGCCGAACGTATCGGCAACCCCGACCATGATGGACGCCAGCAACGCGCCGCGGATCGATCCGAGTCCGCCGATGACGATTACCACCAGAGCCAGGATCAGAACCGGATCCCCCATGCCGGACTCGATGGAAAGGATGGGCCCGGCCAACATTCCGGCCAGACCCGCCAGGGCTGAGCCGATCCCGAACAACAACGTATACAGCAGTTTGATATTGACTCCGAGGCTGCCGACCATTTCACGGTGGCTGGCTCCTGCCCGGATGAGCATGCCCAGCCGGGTTTTCATGACCAATAAATATAGCAGCACGGCAACCAGCAGTCCTGATCCGATGATCATCAGACGATAGGACGGGTAGATCACGCCCGGCAATAAAATCACATAACCGGAAAGCCCATCGGGCAGGGCCATAAAAAGCGCCTGCGGACCCCAGAGAATGCACACAAGCTCATTGAAGCATAGAATAAACCCGAATGTAACCAGCACCTGATCCAGATGGTCGCGATCATAAAGCCTTCGCATGGCAACCGCCTCGATGATCATCCCGATCAGAAACGTTGCCGGCAGTGCCAGCACAAGCGCCAGCAGAAATGATCCGGTCCGCTGCTGCAGCGATGCCGCCAGATATGCACCCATCATGTACATCGAGCCATGCGCCAGGTTCAACAGATTCATGACCCCGAAAATAAGGGTCAGGCCTGACGCCATCAGGAAAAGCATGACGCCAAGCTGCACACCGTTTAACCCCTGAACGAGCAGCAGTATCGGATCCAGATGCATTGCTTTTTAACCCTTCGGCCTGCCCTACCACTGCATGGTACATTGCCCATGATAGGCGTCGGCATGGTCTTTGAAAGCAACCCCGGTGATTTTGTTGGTCAGGACGCCGTTCGGGTCCTTAACCACCTGACGGATATAAAAATCCTGTATCGGGAAATGATTGTGATTGAATCGGAACGCCCCGCGCACGGATTTGAAGTCAGCTTTCCGGAATGCCGCCCGCAGTCCATCCTTGGCATTCAGGTCCCCGTTGACCTGCCGGATGGCGCTGTCGATCAGAAGCGCCGTATCATAGCCCTGAGCGGCAAACAAGGACGGTAGATGGTTGTAGGTGGCCTGAAAATCCGCAACGAATTTTTTATTGACCGCGTTATCCAGATCCGGACTCCAGAAACTGGCGTTTATGATGCCCAAAGCGGCATCCCCCATGGCCGGAAGCACCGCCTGGTTTGTGGTAAATGCCGTGGTATAGAGGGGATATTTTTCCTTAAGCCCGGCCTGCGCATACTGCTTAATGAAATTGACCCCCATGCCGCCCGGATAGAAGACGAAAACCGCATCCGGGTTTGCAGCCCGAAGTTGCGTCAACTCGGCGGCATAATCGGGTTGATTGACTTCGGTGTAAACCTCGGCCACGATCTCTCCCTTGAAGTAGCGCTTCACCCCCTCCAGTCCATCCTTGCCCGCCTGGTAATTAGGCGCCATGAGGTACAGCCGTTTAACCCCCTTGTCCTGAAGATATTTGCCCATGGCCTCGTGCGTCTGATCATTCTGCCAGGATACGGTAAACAAATTGGGCATGCATCCTGCGCCGGCAAGCGGAGAGGGTCCGGCATTGGCGCTGATCAGAAAGATTCCGGCATCCGTGATGGGCTTGGCCACTGCCATCATGACATTCGAAAAGACGATTCCGGTAACGAAATCGACCTTGTCCTTTTCCATCATCCGCGTTGAAACCTGCACCCCCACTTCGGGTTTCATCTGGTCGTCGCCGATGACCAACTCCACGGGCAGCCCGCCCAACTTATCGCCGCAATGCTTGATGCCCAGTTTGAAGCCATCGAGGATGTCCATTCCGAGGCTGGCCCCGGGACCGGACAGGGTGGAAAGGTAGCCGACTTTCACCTTATCAGCGGCAAAAACGGATGAAGAAATCAGCATTACCCCTGTAACAATCAGCCCGATTAAACGATTCATCATGTCCACGACCCTTTCTCGTTAAAAGTTTATAAAAAAGGTTTTCCGACTGAAGGGGTTTGAGGTGATGAACAAATCCTTCAGCCTTCTGACTCCTGACGCCTACCTGTCTCTGAGTCCTTTGATAAAATCCCCGACAGCGCCAATCCCCCCCCTTTCCATCAACCGGATGGTCTGCGTTCCAATGACGGCAATGTCCGCTTTTCCTTTTATGAAATCGACATCCGCCCGGTCTTTCACCCCGAACCCAAGGGCCAGTGGCAGGCAGGACGCACGCCGGCATCGCCCCAGATATCCTACCAACTGGTCTGAAAAATCCGTGTCAATGCCGGTAACACCTTTTCTGGCAACGCAATAAATGAAGCCCCTGGCAAAGGATGCGATGGCCTTCATGCGTGTATCGGAAGTTGTGGGGGAAAATATGAATATAGGCGCCAGATTGTTCAGACTCATGGCCCGGAGGTAGTCTTCTCCCTCCTCATGGGGCAGATCCGGTACAATGGCGCCTTGCAGCCCTGCCTCAACCATCCTTCTGCTGAAACGATCCACCCCGTATTTAAACAGGATGTTGTAATAGCTCATAAACAGGAAAGGAATATCAAAGGCCCGGGTTGCTTTTTGTGCAAAGTCGAAGCACTTCGAAACACTGGCTCCTTCTGAAAGGGCTTTTTGATTGGCATGAAGAATGACGGGCCCGTCTGCAATGGGTTCGGAAAAGGGGATCTGCAGTTCCATCAGTTCAACGCCCGCATTGACCATGGACTCAACGATCCTGAAGGATTCCTCAAAAGACGGATATCCGATCACGATATGGGTCATGATCAGGATATCCCGCTGACTCAACCTGTCCCGCAAGTATGATTCAAGCATGATATTGACCTGCCTTTTTGATGATGAACGCCTGCCATTTCGGATCGTTGAATGCATCGGCAATGGTGAAGATATCCTTGTCGCCTCTTCCCGACTGGTTGATGATGATGCTGTCCTCCGGGGATAAGGACGGAGCCTCTTTGAAGGCCTGAACAAACGCATGGGCAGACTCCAGGGCCGGAATCACCCCTTCCATGCGGATCGTCAGAGACAGGGCGTCCACCACTTCCCGGTCGGTTGCCGCCTCAAATCGCACCCGGCCTGTTTCCTTAAGATGCGCCAGGATGGGCGAAACCCCCACGTAATCGAGCCCTGCGGCAACGCTGTGGGTTTCTTTCATCTGACCATCGGCATCCTGAAGAAAATAGGTTTTATACCCCTGGGCCACCCCGATGCTGGCATCTTTCGAACAAAGCCTGGAAGCGTGCTGACCCGTATCCAGACCTTTTCCGCCGGCCTCAACCCCCACAAGCGCCACCGGATCATCCATAAAACCGCTGAAAATCCCCAGGGCGTTGGAACCGCCGCCCACACAGGCATAAACACGGAGCGGGAGTTTTTTCTCTCGCGTAAGGATCTGTGCGCGGGCTTCCGTTCCAATGATGGACTGGAAATAGGAAACCATCTCCGGAAAGGGATGCGGGCCGCATGCGGTTCCCAGCACATAGTGGGTGGTGTCCATGTTTGCCACCCAGTCGCGGAAGGCCTCGTTGATGGCGTCTTTTAAGGTCCTGGACCCTTCTGTCACGGGAATCACTTCGGCGCCCAACCGTTCCATCCAGAAAACATTCGGCCGCTGTCTTTCGACATCCACCTCCCCCATATAAATGGTGCACGCAAATCCGAATTTGGCGGCCATGGTGGCGGTTGCCACCCCATGCTGCCCCGCACCGGTCTCTGCGATGACTCGGGTTTTTCGCATGCGTTTGACCAGAAGTCCCTGTCCCATGACATTGTTGGCTTTGTGCGCCCCGGTGTGGTTCAGGTCCTCCCGTTTGATGTAGATGCGGGCGCCGTTAAAATGCCGGGTGAGATTCCCGGCAAACGTCAGAGGGGTGGGCCTGCAGGAATAGGTTGACATCAAGTCCACATATTCCTGCCAGAAAACCGGGTCGGTTTTTGCTTTTTGAAACGTCTCCTCGAGTTCCTCGAAAGTGGCAACGAGAATTTCCGGGAGATAGGCGCCGCCGAATCCATTATAATGACCCCTTTCAATCATCAGTCATCCCTCCAATGGTTTGAGAAAAAACAAATTGATCTGTTCGGCAGTAAAGCTCTGAATAGATCGCGTTTTCAGCCTGCGGAAAGTGGAGAAACCGCTTGACCAGAAGAATGGGTGTGGTCGGCGAGACGGCCAGGTCGAGAGCTCTGCCGCCTTCAACATAACCTATTCTGAAGGTCTGCCTGCCGCTGACCGGCCGCATGAAATACCGTTCATCCACAATCCGGGAAAGAGATCGTCCCTCCAGGTCGATGGCATCGATTCCCGTAAAGATTCCCGCATGCAGATAAATATCTTCAATCAGGACAGGAGATGTTTCCACCCGGGTCAGCCTGGAAAGAAAGTAGGCGCTCTGGCCGGAGAAAGGATTCTCCGGGTCAGTTCCGATTGCCGTCAGCCGGATTCTTTGCAGGATGTGAGAGATCACCGATGTGCCTTCCCGGTGAAAAGCCGATGTGGTCCCCGCCAGTGAAAACAAGTTGATTTCTTTTTGCCGGGTCAAGACGTAGGTGCCTGAGCCGCGCTTTCGAACCAGAATACGCTTTCGAACCAGCAGGTCTAACGCCTGCCTGACTGTCGGCCGGCCGATCCCGTAGGCCGCAGCCAGTGAATGCTCGGAAGGAATCCTGGACTCTGGCGGATAGTCTCCGGCACGTATACCGGCAAGAAGAATATCCGCCAGCTGATGATACAGGGGCATGGGGGATTGAGGGTTCAGCATCATGAATCACTTTCATTTAGGCAGCACGCCTTGTTTGTGTATCATTATCAACAAAATTGGTAAAGTTGTCAAGACAAATAATTATTGAAAAGAATGCGGCGCAGAGGGTATGCCGAAGTTGACAGAATTGTAAAAATTAAATATAGTTAAGCAGATAATCCCAGGCAATAGATATCGTTCAATAAAGGAAAAACGCTCCGGCAGTCAAAACGAGGTGTCGCATTGATAGACCGTGATAACAGGACGTTTATATGCAGTGTTGTTTATTATGACATCGCCAATTACTCGACAAAATCCGTCGAGGGGCAGATCCGGCTCAAAGAGCAGCTCAATCAGTATACTACCGAAGCGATCAAGAATGTTGCCGTCAATGACCGGATCATACTCGACACCGGTGACGGAGCGGCCATCTGTTTTTTGGGAGATCCGGAAGATGCCCTCTTTGTCGCGATGAACCTTCGCGACGCCGTACTAAGCGCTGCGGATCAATTCACTGACGATCCCTTGCTGGTTAGATTCGGCATCAATCTGGGACCCGTCAAGGTGGTCAATGATATCAATAATCGAAAAAACATCATTGGCGACGGCATCAATGTCGGCCAGCGCGTCATGAGTTTTGCAGAGCCTGGAGAAATCCTGGTTTCGCGTTCCTACTATGAAGTCGTCGCCTGTCTGACCCAGGAATATGCCAAGCTGTTCCATTATCTGGGAATGCGTGCGGACAAGCATATCCGGAAACACGAAATATACTCCATATCAAGGGCTCCCGAACAAGCAAAAGCCGTATCCCCGGCGGAATCACCCCGGCAGGATGATGCGCACATTCCGGATGGAAATGCAATTAACGTTGTAGAAACGCAGATTGCCCCCCCGGATTTGTCGCCTGCTCTGGAACTGAACTCTGAAAAAGACAGTCGGAGCTCCTCATCCGTTTCCTTGAAACACCTGCATGGGTGGCAAACAAAGAAATTGGTCTACGGCGGTGTTGCGGTGGCCATAGTCCTGGCGGTCATCCTGTCTTTCGTTATATTCCGGCATTCCGGAGGCGTAAAAAACCAGCCGGACAAAACCGCCCTCTCACCAGAGTCTCAATTGAAAAGTCCGGACAAAACCCCGCCGGAAAACACCGAATCTACAGAAAATGTCAGTCCGGAGCAGGTGGAATCGGCGCAGCAGACACCCCCTGTTTCGAACATCATCCAACAGGAAAGTCCGGGCGAATCTCCGCCGGAAACCGCACAACCAACGGAAAACGTCGGTCCTGACCAAACGGTCCAGCCATTGCCAGCGCCCTCAGTTCAAAACGCAATCATCCACTTCGCCATCACCCCGTGGGGGGAAGTGTATGTGGATGGAAAACGCCAAGGGGCTTCGCCGCCCTTGACCAGCGTGTCTATTGCCCCCGGAAAACACAGGATCGAAATCAGGAATACGGCATTTCCGCCCTATTCCAAGACCTACGAATTCAAGCCCAACGAAAAACTGAAAATCAGCCACAAATTCTAACAAGGGGAGAGGCGACCATGTCATTTTTTCGAGCGAGCGTCTTTTGCATGGCGATCATTTTCATTCTTGCCGGGTGTGCTTCCGTTCCAAAATCGTCCGAATCGCAAGTTTCGGACAAACCGAGCGTTTCAGACAAGCAGAAAGCCTTGGACAAACCGAAAGATTTGAATCCGGGCGGGTCTCTATTTTCTGCCGGAATCACCAATTATGAAGATGGGAAATATGCTCTGGCCGAGAAAAACCTGAAGGGCGCCTTGGATCTGGGCCTGGCTGATCTTGACGATCAAGTTACTGCGCATAAATATCTGGCTTTTCTTTATTGCGTATCTTCCCGCAAGACTCTTTGCAGGGAAGAGTTTAAGAAAGCCTTTGAACTCGACCCCGGTTTCACGCTGAGCCCTGCCGAGGAAGGCCATCCGATGTGGAAGAAGGTCTATCTCCAGGTCAAAGACCAGATGAACCCGGTTAAAAAAAAGAAATGATGATTTCGGCTTAAACATGTCCTGAAGGGGGTTGACGATGAAACAGGCTGTACGCCGAATTCTGACCGGTAAATACTTCCTTATTCCGATGGCGGCGCTGTGCCTGTACAGTCTGATCGGGTTTTTCATCGCCCCCTGGGCCGTTGGATGGTATGCACCCCGATTTGTTAAAGAGCAGCTTCATTGTCAGCTCGACTTGGGCAAGGTTCGGATTAATCCATTTTTGCTGACCTTCGAGGTGAACGATGTCAGCCTCAATATTCCGGAAGAACCGCTTGCTGCATTCAAACAGCTGTTCGCCGATTTCGAGGTCACCCGCATGGGTAGCGGAGCAATAACCTTTCGGGAGATCCGGCTGGAAAAACCGGCCGTTCACGTGACTGTCTATCCGGACGGCAGCACCAATCTGGAAAAAGCCGGCCCCAAAATCCCTGTAGCCGAGTCTTCCGATTCTAAATCGCTGCAGATGATGATTCAAAATGGGCTGGTTTCCGGCGCAACGATCGTTGTCACGGACAAGCGTCAAAGCCAGCCGGCAAGTGTGACCATTCAGGAACTCGACATTAGAATGGCCGATGTCACGACGCTGCCTGACCACAATGGAAGCTATTCGATATCTGCCCGAACACCCGATGGCGAAGCCTTTCAGTGTCAGGGCCAAATCGCTCTGACTCCGTTTGCCTCCAACGGCAAACTTTCTTTCAGCGCTGTCAAGGCTGCAACCCTGTGGCAATTCATGAAAGACAGCCTCGATCTGGAATCCGTCACGGGAAAGCTGGACATGGAGACGGACTACCGCCTGGAAATCGGCAGCAAGCCGCCGCAACTGCAACTGGACAACTTCCATTTTGGACTTCTCGACCTGTCATTGAAGTTGCCCAAGGCGGAAAAGGCTTTTATCGAATTAAAAAAAATGAATTTAGACCAGGTCAGCTTCAATCTGACGGAAAAGCGTCTTCAGATCGGAGAGATACGTGCGGGTGGCGGTTCGGTAGACCTGCGGATGGATGAGGCAGGCCGCTTGAACATCGAACAAATCGCCCGACAAAATCCTGAAAAAAAGGCGGCGGAAGCCCGGGCTACCGAATCCGCGGCAAAGGTCGAGCCGTCTGCCCCCCCTTCACCCCCATGGATGGTAAATGCGGACAGCATCGAAATCAAGGATATTGCCTTCGACTTTGACAATTTCAGTCGTGCCACACCTGTCAGCACGGGAGTATCCAGCGTCGGGATCAGTTTTGCAGCAAAATTCCAAGCCGGTTCTCAGGGAACCAAAGTATTACTGGAAAATTTCACAAGCGAACTGAAAGATACACGCATTCAATTTATTGAGGCCTCCCAGCCGGTATTTCAAACTGACAAGCTGACAATCGAAGGCGGCATGCTGGATCTCGATGCTCATTCATTAACGATTTCACGCGTTGCAATGAACGGCGGCACCCTTGACGTCCTGCGTGATCCAAAGGGTCAGATCAACTGCCAGCAACTTTTTGCACCCAAGCACAGTGAGGCTGACACTTCACTGCCTGCAACCGTCAAACAGCTCCAGCCTTCCTGGAATTTCCTGATCAAGAACTTTGAAATCGACGGTTTCGACTCGAATTTTTCAGATCTCGGTATCGTATCGGACAAGCCCATTTTGAATATCCAGTCTTTTCGCGGCCGGCTCACGGATGTTGACGGCAAATCACCCATGAACTTTGAAGCGGGCTTTTCATTGAAACAGGGAGGAACCTTTACGGTCCGAGGCAAAATGGATCCGGCGGCGCCTTCGGTTGATGCGAATCTAAACCTGAAAGCCCTGTCATTAACTCCGATTCAGCCATACCTGAAGTCTGTTGCCGCAGTCACCCTGAAGTCGGCTGATGTTTCCCTTCAGGGAAATCTCAAGTATGGGGTCAAGGCAGCCGGCGCAAAAATGGCCTATACCGGCAGCGCCAGTCTGGACAAACTGCTGATCACCGAGCCCGGTGTCCAAAAGCCCCTCATCGGCTGCGACAGCTTGAATATTCCACAGATCAAACTGACCCTTCAGCCCAACAAGCTGGAAATTGAGAAAATCCGGCTTTCAAAGCCGACCGGCGAAGTGATTATTGCTCCGGATCACACCCTGAACCTGACCCAGGTGTTTAAAACGCAGTCCGACCCGATAAAGCCCAAAACCGCATTCAAACCCGATTCCAAAAAGGAACAGGAGAATTTTCCGGTCCGCATCGGCAAGGTGGAAATTGAAAAAGGGGATATGATCTTTGCCGATTTAAGCCTGCAGCCGCAATTCATGACGCAGATTAACGATCTTAAAGGCGAGGTCAGCGGGCTCAGCTCTGCCGGTGATCTGCCCTCCCAGATCCAACTGGATGGGCGCGTGGATCAGTACGGCCTTGCCAGAATCAAAGGAAAAATCAACGTATTTCATCCGGGGCTTTCCACTGACCTCTCCCTGGTTTTTAAAAATGTCGAAATGACAAAACTGACGCCCTATTCCGGCAGATTCGCCGGTCGCCGCATCACCTCCGGAAAGCTCTCCATGGATCTGAAGTACCGGATTGAAGATCAAAAACTGGTCGGAGACAACCAGATCATTGTGGACAACCTGACCCTGGGTGAACATATTGACAGCCCGAGCGCCGTTAATCTGCCGCTGGACCTGGCAATCGCTCTGCTCCGGGATTCGAACGGACGCATCGATATCGGGCTGCCGGTGACCGGCGATCTGAACGACCCGCAGTTCAGCTATGGGCATCTCATCTGGAAAGCTCTGGTAAATTTATTGACCCATATCGTGACATCGCCGTTTCGAGCGCTGGGATCCCTGTTCGGCGGAGAGGCGGATCAACCGGCTATGGTGGTGTTTGACCCGGGAGCGTCGGATCTTCTGCCTCCGGAAAAGGAAAAGCTGCTAAAAATTGCCGACATGCTGAAGAACCGTCCCCAGCTGAGACTCGGCGTGCAGGGGCAGTACAGTCCGGATGCCGACGGAGCGGAAATCAAGGCGCAAAACGTGCGTCAATCAATCGCCGGCCGCTCGGGGTCAAAAGCCGGAGAAAATAAGGATTTCGGAGCAATTGATTTCACCGACCCGAATATCCAGAATGCGCTGGAAAAGATGTTCACCGAAAATGCCGGCGCTCCTGCGTTCGATGCGCTGAAGCAGTCCATCCAACAGAACACCAAAAACAAAGCGGATATTCCCCGGGTTCTTGCCGAAGCCCTCTATACCAGACTGATAGGTCGTGAACCGGTGCCTGCTGAGAAGCTTTCCATGCTTGCCGAAGACCGTGCCCGGGAAATCATCAAAGAATTAAAAACTGTCAATGGCATCCCTTCGGAACGCCTGGCGCTGAAAAATCCGGAGCCCCAGACATCCGGACCGCCTTCAGCCCGTTTTTCTCTTGAAGCCCTGACGCATTAATAGGCGTCCTCATACGCCAGGTCTTCCTGCGTTGTTTTGGATTTGAACAGGTTGTATGACCAGGCCTGGTAAACCAGAACAATCGGAATAAAGACCGCAACAACGCCCAGCATGATGGTAAGGGTCAGGGGGCTTGAAGAGGCGTTGAATGCCGTCAGGCTGAACGCCTTATCGATGCTGGACGGAAAGAGGCTGGGGAAAAGCCCGATAACGCCGAAAAAGGTGGCGCCGACGATGGTTATTGCCGACGCGATCCACGCCTTGCCATAGCGCTGGTTTTTGAGAAAATATTTAACCCCCAGAAGGGCGAGAACGGTGATCAAAATGACAATAAACAGGGCCGGGCGCTCCAGATAATTGTCATAAAGACGGGTGGCGAATTTGCTGAAAACCAGAAACACGACCGCGGCAGCCACCACGATCGGCCACAACCTGTTTGCCGTCCGGATCGCACGCTGCTGAAGACCATTTCCGGTTTTGATGCTCAGCCACAGCGCTCCGTGCTGCAGAAAAAGAAGCAGAAACAAGATGCCGCCGCACAGGCCATAGGGATTCAGCAGGGTAAAAAGATTGCCCTGGTAAATGCCGTTTTGATCAATGGGAATCCCCTTGAAAATATTGGCAAAGGCAACCCCGAACAAAACCGCCGGAGCCGCGCTGCCGATAAAGCTGCATCCATCCCAGAATCTGCGCCAGGAAGCATTTTCCACCTTGCTGCGGAACTCAAAGGAAACCCCCCGCAGAATCAATGCAAACAAAATCAGCATCAGCGCTGAATAAAGCGATGAAAACATGACCGCATAGACTCTTGGAAACGCCGCGAACGTGACCCCGCCCGCAGTGATCAGCCACACCTCGTTACCGTTCCAGGTCGGCCCGATGGCATTGATCATGATGCGCTTCTCGTCATCTGTTTTTCCGATAAACGGCAACAGGGTCCCCACACCGAAATCAAATCCCTCCGTCATAAAAAATATCGCCCATAACAGGCCCCAAAGAAAAAACCAGGTGGTTTGCAATGTCATGATCGTCCTCCGCTATTCTGTCTGCCGTGCAGACTTGTTGATGTAATAAATTGTTCAGTCATATTGTTTTTTTACAAACCGGATCAGGGTTGGTGATGACATGGCCATCACGATTCTGCAGGTCCTTTTTTGGCATGGGTTGAAATCAGATAAAAGCCGACAGCGCCCAGAAGCCCATAAACCAGGATAAATGCAATCAGGGACGTCAGCACCTGGGATCCGGCAACAGGGGAGGCGGCATCCGACGTCTTCATCAACCCATAAACGATCCATGGCTGGCGACCGACCTCTGCGAGCATCCAGCCCAGTTCATTTGCAATATAGGGAAGGGGAATGGAAAACAGCATCAGTTTCAGGTACAGGGGGCTTTCCACCAGACGATTGCGCTTGAACCATCCCAGAACCGTCATCAGGGCAAAATACATGCTGAGCCCCACCATGGCTTTAAAAGCAAAGGATGTCAGCAGAACCGGAGGCCGTTCATCCCTGGGGATGTCTTTCAGCCCTTTGACTATGGCCTGGGTATCCCGAAACGCCAGAAAACTGAGCAGCCCGGGCACGGCCCCGATCTGAACGGCATTTTTTTCGTTCTTTTCATCTGGAATGGCAAAGAGATACAGCGGCGCCCTTGCGGTGGTTTCCCAGTGGGATTCCATAGCCGCCAGCTTGGCAGGCTGCTTTAAAGCCAGATCAACGGCGTGAAGATCGCCTTCAACGATGATGACAACCGAAAACACCAGCCCGAATACCAGTGCGATATTAAAGGACCGGGTAAAAAAGTCCACATGCTGTTTTTTTAAAAGATGATAGGCGCTGATCCCCATGACAAAAAAAGCGCTCAAAATATACGCCCCGCTGATGGTGTGGAAGAATTCCATGATGGCGAATTTCTGAAAAATCACGGCTGCAAAATCCACCAGCTCTGCCCGGCCGTCGCGGATGGTATATCCGACCGGATGCTGCATCCAGGCGTTTGCGGTGATGATCCAGACGGCAGACAAGGAGGATGCAAAGGCAATCAGCCACATCACCGTTGCATGCGCTCTGGCGGACAGTTTTTTCCATCCGAAGACCCAGACGCCGATGAGCGTGGACTCCAGAAAAAAGGCTGCGCTGGCTTCAATGGCAAGGAGCGATCCGAAAATATCCCCCACATAAGCGGAATAGCGGGACCAGTTGGTGCCGAACTGAAATTCCAGCGTGATTCCGGTAACAATGCCGAGGGCAAAATTGATGAGGAATATTTTTCCCCAGAATTTTGTCATCCTCAGATAAATATCCTCCCCGGTTCGAACATAACGGGTTTCCATCCAGGCCAACAGAATTGAAAGACCCAGGGTCAGGGGGACAAAGAGATAATGAAACATGGTTGCTGCTGCAAACTGCAATCGGGATAGCCATACGACATCCATAAGACGCTCCTTTTTCGTGGTTTACGGGTTAATTGGACAAGGTTTGCCTGAAAGCAACTCCGGTGGCAAAGCCGGTGTTTCCGTTGTCAAATTCGCAAATGTCGCAGTTTGGAGGGAACCCCGGAGCTGATTTCTCACGTTTTCCCACACGACATGAACCTTGCAAGCCGGGCTTCTGCCGCAGGACTCGGGCCTGATAATGCAGTCATTCAGAAATATCTCTCCGATGACCGCTTCAATCACCGTCAGCAGCGTCAGTTCAGTGGGCATTACCGTCAGGCGAAACCCGCCTTTTGCTCCCTGAATGATTTCAATCAGCCCTGCCCTTGCCAGCTGCTGGGCGATTTTTCCCAGAAACTGTTCGGGAATATCCATTTCTCCGGCAACCGTCCTGCGGCTGACCAATACGCCTTTACCCGCAATCGAAAGGTACAGCATACACCGAACCGCATATTCAGCCGCCCTTGAAAGTCGCATGGAATATTCCTTGGCTTGAAATTATATAAGATATATAAGATGTTTTTTATCCTATTTATCAATTGATAATAAAATGTCAAGTATTTTTCTCATGTATCGCTTGAACTTTTCACCTTCTCCTGCTATTTTCTGCCAAATTAAAGCGACTTGTCAAGAACGAAAGATAAAACAAAATGCCGACTTCTGCTTGTGGTATCAACTGCGACGTGTGCAGACTTCATGTAAAAGGCTTGTGCTCGACCTGCGGACCGGGCACAAGCCCGGAGGCCGCCCAGAAAATCAGGTTTCAGAAGCAATTGCTGGGTCAGCCCTGCCCCATCCTGGCCTGCGCCCAGATGAATCAGATCGCCCATTGCCTCAGGGACTGCGATGCCTTTCCCTGCGAGAATTTTTCGCGGGGTCCCTATCCATTCAGTCAAGGATTTATAGAAATGCAGGAGCGCCGTCGTCAAGATCTGCAGAAATCCGGAGTTTCTGCTACCCCGGGAATTCAGTCGCCATCGGAATTCTGGGAAGACCTTCAGCATAAAAACTTATCCGAACTCTGCGATATCGCCCTGGCACGGCAGGAAGAACCCGAAACCCTGACTCTGGATTTCCTTCACACCGAAATTCGCGTCCATCCCCTTCAACGCAGGTGTTTTTTAAAACAGGATGGACAGTGGCAGATGATCGACCATTCCCTGCTGGAGCTCCTGATACTGGTTTACCTGCTTCAGGTCAAACCCGGCTGGCTTTTCAATGAAACCATCGCAGTACAGGATTTGAAAGATGCCCAGTTTTTTCAGGGTCCGCATGAGTTAAAAACCCATCTGCTGCTGGAGCGTTTCGGGCATGACTTTGAGGGATTCGGGCTGGCTGCTGAAAAACTCGGGGGAATACGGCTGACAATGGCGGATATTTCCTATAAACTCCGGCCGTTTCCAAAAATTCCCTTGTTTTTTCTGCTGTGGAAAGGCGATGAAGAATTTGCGCCCCGGGCTTCCGTTCTCTTTGACCGCTCCATCGAGCTGCATCTCTCGGCAGACGCCATATGGGGGCTGGTCAATCTGGTCTGCGAGCTTCTCTGGCGATCTGATGAAAAGCGGGTGTAAAAACAATCCATATTCCCGGAAGACTTCTCAGCCAGGCGAATCGCGTCTTTTAAATCATCGCGGCGCGGCGGCATTCATGAGGGTTGTTCTGATTCCGGAAACGGATTCACGTCTTCTTCGGGCTTTATATTCTCGGTAGTCAGCTTGCGCTGCCTTTTTTCTTCCTTCTTTTTTTTCTTTTCCAACTCTCTCTGACGTTTATCATGCTGATAATTGGGTTTTGGCAATTTATCATCCTTTTATTAATAGGAAAAAATCCGCTTGGGCCTGGCTTCTCTCAGATGCCTAAAGTGGAACGATCGGTTTCATTTCACAAGGCAATCATCGTTGAGATTTATCGATATATATCGGATAATCCTTGAACATTCAACCACTTTCCCCATTTTCAGATTTGCGCTCTCATCCAGGGCGAAAATTACGAAAAGGCCAAGACTGTTTTTCCGATTTGTGTTCATTTTTTCAACCATTAACAAATAATTTGACAAAACACAGGAACTGGATATAAAACAATAATATAATGTTGATTGAGCGCTCGTTCAGACTAGGGGTCGAACCGCATTTTCAAATGGTCTTTCTGAATGCCAGTTCAAGAATTATTCTTATAACAAAGATGTTTTTTCGGCATTTGTCTGCTGTGCCTGACCGTTAAACCGATTGAAGCCGCAGAAACGATCGCAGAAGACATATCGAACATCACAAACAAAGGGAGAGAATTTTTATGCAATTACCAAAGTTTGAAGTTGGCAAAACCACGATAGGCCAGTTGGTGGATATTGTGGCCGATCAGTTTGGAAGCAGCAAAGCACTGAAGTATCACAAATTGGGAATCGATTACGACTACAATCAGTTCAAAGCCGTCTGCAATCAATCGGCCAAAGCATTTATGGCCTTGGGCATTCAAAAACACGAGCATATCGCGATATGGGCCAACAACGTTCCGGAATGGGTCCTGGCGCAGTTCAGCACACCCAAAATGGGCGCCGTGCTGGTTACGGTCAACACCAATTACCGAAGCTTCGAGCTGGAATATCTGATGAAGCAATCCGATTCAACGACGCTGATCATGATCGGTGGCGTCCGGGAGGCGGATGAATACCTGAATGTCATCTATGATGTCTGCCCGGAGCTCAAAACCTGTCAGCCCGGAAAACTGAAGAGCGCCAAACTCCCCCTGCTCAAAAATGTCATCTTTATCGGAAATGAAAGCCATCCCGGCATGTTCACCTGGAATGAAGTGATGGCCATGAGCGACAAAGTGAGCGATGCGGAGCTTTACGCCCGGCAGAACTCCCTGATGCCGGATGACGTCATCAATATGCAGTATACTTCCGGAACAACGGGATTTCCCAAGGGCGTTCAGTTGACGCACACGAACCTGATCGGAAACGCCAAGAGCCTTTCCGAGTGCATGGTGCTCTCCTCCAAGGACACCATGTGCATTCCCGTTCCCTTCTTTCACTGCTTTGGTTGTGTTCTGGGAACGCTGACCTGTGTGGTCTCCTCAACTTGCATGGCTCCGGTACAGGCATTTACGGCTGCTGCAGTACTGGAAACCGTTGAAGCATCAGAATGCACGGCGCTGCATGGGGTTCCAACCATGTTCATCGCCGAACTGGAAGAGCTTAAAAATAAGAAATACGACACATCCCATCTTCGCACCGGAATCATGGCCGGAGCCCCCTGCCCGATAGAAGTGATGAAGCAGGTCGTCAGCGTCATGGGCGCCTCGGAAATGACCATTGTCTACGGACAAACCGAGGCCTCTCCGGGTATTACCCAGACCCGCACCACAGATAGTCTTGAGCTGCGGGTCAGCACGGTTGGAAGGGCGCTGCCGAACGTGGAAGTCAAAATCGTGGATCCGGCAACGGGAGGGGAAGTTCCCCGGGGCGTTCAAGGTGAACTTTGCACGCGCGGCTACCACGTCATGAAGGGGTATTACAATAATCCGGAAGGCACAGCCAAAGCCATCGACAAAGACAAGTGGCTGCACACCGGCGATCTGGCTGTCATGGATGAAAACGGCTACTGCAAAATCACGGGCCGCATCAAGGACATGATCATTCGCGGCGGTGAAAATATTTACCCGAGGGAAATCGAAGAATTTCTTTATACCCATCCCAAAATCAAGGACGTGCAGATCATCGGCGTGCCCAGCAAAAAATATGGAGAGGAAGTGGTGGCCTATGTTCAGGTCAAGCCCGGTGAAAAAATAACCGAAGATGAGCTGAGAACGTTCTGCAAGGACAGGATTTCCTTTCACAAAATTCCGGCGTTTTTCTTCTTTGTGGACGAATATCCGACGACCGCCAGCGGCAAGATTCAGAAATACAAACTGCGCGAAAGCGCCACTCAGGTTCTGAAACGCGAAGAAGACGCAAAAATACAGATGGCCTAACATCAACGGACAGGGCGGCGTCTCTTCGCCGCCCTTTTTTTTATTTCAAGAACGCCTCCCTTACAGTTCCGCCAAAACATCGTTTTGACCCGTTCAGCTTACGGTTTGTAAAGGTATCATTGCCACTGTCCATGAGTCCGCCATCGGAAGCAGAAAAATATTTCTGGTGCAAGAAACGCGATATGCATCGCGTGTTCGCCACCTGTGTCAGGTGTAAGCACTATCCCTGCGATTACTGCACTCCCGGCAGAATACGCGATCTGGCAAACACCGACTATGTGGTCATCAAAAGCGCAACCTTCATCAGCAAAAGGAGAAATTTCGTGTTAGCAAAAATGAAAGACGGCACTTATAAAGAATTGGATATCGACGTAAAGTCCCCGAACCCGGAACAGCTAAAAGATGTTGAAGAGGTCTACGTGATCTCGAAGGTGCTGATCCCCGTGCTGACCCTGAGGGCTAAAAACGAGAGCGACAGCATTGAAACGGTCCGTGATCCGGAACCTGCTGAGATTAAAAGCCGCCAGAGAAAAGAAAAAGAGGCACAGAATTGACAATGCAATGCGCTTTGCCATTGTATCCGGAAAAAGGATGCCGTACCCGGTCGCCTTTTATGATTTGGCGGCTGGCATTGCCGATTTCACTTTGGCATTATAGATCTCAAGCCACCCTTTGAGGACTTCAATATTCTTTTCCAATCCGGGAGTTCCCGCGGCTTTTGCACCGGTCATATCCCTCAACAGATCGGAATATGCATCAGCCAGCTCTTTTTCCTTAACCAGAAGCGCATCACTTTGCTCAAGGACTCGCTTCTGAAAAGAACTGCGCAGCACATTCATCGCTTCATCCTGGGTTTTGAATGCAACGCCGGTGATGCCTTTCAAATCCAGACCCTTTACAGAAAAGGGTTCCAGAGCGCTGGAGCGCTGAGAAAAAACCCAGCCCGATGAAGCGCCTCTCACCAGATAGAGCTCTCCGGCCCGAACCGTAAAATAATAGCTTTTGGGCAGTACCGTAAATGCCAGAATGATTGCGGCGATGATAATAATCACCGGCAAGACAATCACGATCTTTCTGCCGACAAGACGTTGCCGGAAAAACGGCAAACTGGACTCTTCCATGGATTGACCTCCTGTTTTTGGGTTAATTGTACAATCAAATGATAAAAATTTATTCTACCAGATCTTCTGTCATTTGTGAAATATTGATTTCAGTTGAACTGATCAAATATAGCGGTCCACCATTTCGGAAATATACGACTCCACCCCCGGCGCACCCTCAGAGGCCTCGATTTCCTGAATCAACCGGGTGATTTTCAGATGCGTTTCGGAATCACGTTTGAAATCCTCAATGGAGCGATAGACGCCGCCTCTTCTGCCCAGTCGGAAAATGATCCGGTCTTTTTCCGGAAGCTGCTGATAGGACCGGATCACCTTCAGCATGGCCGGTTTATCCTCCGGCAGTTTTCCGGAAACATCCTCGAGAAGATTCATGATATGGTCGCTGGACACCCTGCTGGTAATTCCGTCCAGGGTCTCGATAAACACCCGGATTTCTTCAGCCAGCGCATCATCGGTCTGCATCACGAAACTGCCGTTTTTGACCTTTTCATATAGGGAAACCCGGTCCGGAACCCGCAGACTTCTCAGGCGGATAAAATGCGGGTTGATCTGGTTCAGCACGCGGGCCGTCTCTATCGCGTGTTCGCGCCACATGGCCTGTCCGCCAAGCCCCGGCATGACATACTCCGACACTTCCATGCCTGCATTGATGAGTTTTCGCCCGGCCTCGACGTGAACGGCTGCGCTCACTCCTTTTTTCATAAAACGCAGCAGCGGATCATATCCGGTTTCCAGGCCGATATGCACGCGGTTCAAGCCCGCTTCCCGGATTCGTTTAAGCGATTCCGGAGATTTGCGCGAAACGGTTTTGGATCTGGAATAAGTCGTGATACGGCTGATCTCCGGGAATTTTTCCCTCAGAAAGGTTAGAACCGCTACCAGATCATCGGTTTTCATGATCAGGTTGTCGGCATCCTGGAGAAAACAGGCGGACGTGCCGTAATACATCCAGACAGCCATTCCCCGATAACACTGACTGAACCCGGAACCCGCAGAAATATGAGATATCACCGCATCATCCACAGCGCCGTTTCTACCCAGCTTGTGGGAAAGTTCCCGGATATCGTCCGCGATGTTTCGCGCCGTCTGAATATCCTGTTGAATTTCGTCAACGGTTCGAAGGGAAAATTTCCGTCCTTTATACACCGGACAAAACAGGCACTGATTCCAGGGGCAGTTACGGGTCAGGCGAAGCAGCAGGCTGCGGGCTTCGTTGGGGGGGCGGATCGGTCCTTGTTCAAAACTGGAGGCTCTGACATTCATATCGTTTTTCCTGTTGGGGGCGTTTGATGACGGGTATGTTCCGTGCCCTGAAGAAGTCCAAGAAATTTATGATTGGCACCGGGAAACGGATATAGGTCCATATCGTCAGGAGCAATCCAGCGAAAATCGACCGGACCGTTCAACCGAACCGCTCCGGAAATCGCGTGACAGACAAACACCTGCATTTGAATTTTGAAATGGGTGTAAGCATGCTTCACCTGGCAAAGATGCGATACAATCCTTGCCAAAACCCCGGTTTCTTCCTTAATTTCCCGCACACAGGCATCGGCAGGGCTTTCTCCTTCCTGGATCTTTCCGCCGGGAAATTCCCATAATCCGCCCAAAAAACCTTCGGGCTTTCTTTGCGTGATCAGTATTCGCCCCTGATGGTAGACGACACCGGCCACAACCGGATAGAGTGGAACCGGCAGGGCTTTTACGCGTTTGGGATAGACATCGACCTGATGGGAAGCAAACGCAGCGCAGAATTGATCGAGGATGCACCGGGCACAAACAGGTTTTACGGGTTTACAGATCAGGGCTCCAAGTTCCATCATAGCCTGATTGAAGACTCCGGGTGCATTCCGATCCAGCAGTGCCGTCGCCGGCCCCTGGAATGCAACGTGGGCTCTGGAGCCATTTACCGGCGTATCCATGGCAAATAGCCTGGAAATCACCCGTTTGACATTGCCATCCACGACTGCAAACGGCTGATTAAAGGCAATGCTGAGAACTGCCGAGGCAATATAGTCTCCGACCCCCGGGAGCTGTCTGAAGGTATTCCAGTCAGCGGGAATCTGACCGGAATGCTGAGAATATACCTGAATGGCGGCTTTATGAAAGTTACGCGCCCGGCTGTAATATCCCAGGCCCTCCCAGAGTTTGAGAACATCCTGCTGATCCGCGCGGGCAAGGGATTGAATCGTCGGGAATCGTTTCAAAAAACGGTCGTAATATGCAAGGACGGTTTTAACTTGCGTCTGCTGAAGCATGACTTCAGAAACCCAGATCGGATAAGGCTCCGGGGTCTCCCGCCACGGAAGCTTCCGGTGATTGTCCGCATACCAGGCCTGAAGGCGTTTTCGGATACAAGAAAGGTCTTGCGGATTTAGATGAAATGGGGTCACGGACAATCCCGAATCCATCAATTCACTTGGACATGAATCTGCCGGGGTTTCTCTTCTTCAGGCTTGGGGAAATGGATTTCCAGAACCCCATCTTTAAGAACCGCCCGGATATGATCGGCGCAGATACGTTCAGGTAGCGTAAATGCCCTGAAAAATGAACCAAAACATCGTTCCCTCCGATAACATTTTTCACTTTCAACAGGTATATCCGTTGTTCGTTCCCCTTTTAATGTCATCAGATTGTCTTTGAGTTCGACACTGACATTTTCCTTTTTTACTCCTGGAAGGTCCGCCTTTATGATGATACCCTCCACAGTATCGAGAATATCCACGGCCGGTTTCCACTCGCAACTGGCAATTTCATCCTCCGCACGGGGATCAGATGCTGAGTCGGCAATCAGCTGGTTGATGTGATTTTGAAGAAGCCCGATGCGTTTCCACGGGTCCCATCTGACATGAGACATATCGATCACCTCCTGATAAAGATGATGGAAATTAAAACCCGTAACATCCGGATTCTGATTTCTTACTTATGCAAAAATAAAGCGCATGCAGATAGCTGTCAAGGCTGCCGATCCTCTATGACTGAAGGACGACCGTGTAGAGCAGGGTCACCAAGCCGGCCAGAAAGAAATGAGATTCGACCAGAAATTCCAGTCGGATACCCGGAAGCATGAACCCGTTTTCATGCATGCTGATCAGCACCAGCATGGCAGCGGGACAGATGGAAAGACCCAGTCCCAGGGAGGGAATGATTCCTGTCAGGCTTGAAGAAATGAAAAGAACAACCCATATTCCCAAGACCGATTTCAGCAGTTGAATGGCTGTTTTTTCTCCCAGAAGAATGGGAATGGTTTCTTTGCCGACAATCCGGTCCCCCTGTATGTCCAGAATATCAAAAAAAGCCGTTCGGGCAAACGCCAGCCCCGTGGCCCAGAAAAACACCAGCGTTGTTTTCAAGCCAAATGGATTGCCGGCGGTAATGGCCGGCAAAACCGATGTCACCACCCCCCACGCAACCGCGATCAGAATGGTTTTGGAGCCGGAAATATCCCTGATCCGCGAATATTTTCCAATGAACAGCAACTTCGGGATCAGTTGAATGTTATAGGAAAGCCCCAGGATACTCATCATCAGAAGCACCAGAAAAGTGGTTATGCCCAGAGAATAGGCGATGAGCAGTCCCGCAGCCCCGGAAGACAATGCAAGACATATCAGAAATCGTTTATGCCCGCGGTAAAATGCCTCCCGCTCCGGGTCATTATACCGGTCTGCCTTGAGTCCGGTCAGATTGTTCAAAGTATGCATCGACAGCACATAAAGCATGGATATCCAAACATGGGGCAGAAAGTTGCTGATCCCCATCAGCACCGCACAGGCGTAACTCAAACACCCCGCGCCTGCAGCAACAAAAACATTGGTCAGGAGCAAGGCCTGCTGAATGGAATAAACGAGCTTCTGAATCCCGACGCTGTTCTGATACGGCAGTCTTTCCACGGCCCTGACCACCCGATTGATGATCCAGTTTGGGGTGGATGCGCCAGCGGTAATGCCGATAGTCTCCGCAGCAGACAGGGCCTTGACGTCCAGATCGGATTCGGTTTCGATGTGAAAAGTTGCAATACCGGACTGACCGGCAATCTCGGCAAGCCGCTGGGTATTGCCGCTGTTTTTACCCCCGACAACGATCAATGCATCCACCGTTGCCGCCATTTTCTGAACTTCCGCCTGGCGCTGAGCCGTTGAATCGCAGATGGTATGAAAGCATTTGTAATGTGGGTGGTGCACCTGCGCCCAGTTTTTGACAGTTTCAAACAGACGGGTATTCAGCGTCGTCTGGGCAACCAGAATCGCATTGTCAAAAACAGGCAGTTCTTCAAGCTCTTCAATGCTTCCGGCAATATAGCCCTTGTCCGCGGCAAATCCCATCAACCCCGCAACCTCGGGATGGTCCCGGTCTCCGATGATAATGGACGCGTATCCCTGCCTGGCATGTTTCTTGATTATCGCCTGGACTTTAATCACTCTGGGGCAGGTCGCGTCTATGACTGAAAAACCTGCCTTCTTCAGATCTTTTTTGACGGCAGGCGGCACCCCGTGGGCACGGATCAGCACGGTCCCTTCTCCGGCTTCAGGGATACTCTGAATGATATGAACGCCTTTTTCATCCAGAAGGGCAAGCACCTGAGGATTGTGGATCAAGGGTCCGTGTGTGAAGATGGGGCCGCGGTGTTTGCCCGGGGAGTCCAGAGCCATTTCAACGGCTCTTCGCACCCCCATACAAAAGCCGGCGGTCTTGGCGATGATGATTTTCATAAATGGATCCGAAGACTGAAAACAGACAAGAAAACCAGGTTTCAGGGTTTGAGAATGTAGGACTCCCAGGGCTGTGGCCGGGATTACTTGAGGAAGATCTTATGATCTACCAGAGACAATGAATAAATTCTGGCTTTGAGAAATTTTTGATCTCCGAAAATACTGATCAGTCGAACGCCATCATTTTCGGGTTCAACAACATCGACAGCTTCCATTACCAAACGGGTTTCATCTCCTTCAATCAGATATGCTTTGGCTTCACACATGACATCGTCCTTTAACTGGGTAAGGGGGTTGGCATATACCTATAAAAAATCCATCGTTTGTGTAGACAGGGCGGACAGGTGCTGCTGAATCAAGGCTTCAATCAACCGGGGCAGCGGAATGGGACTGAATCCGGCGATTTCGACATTTTCCTGAAAAAGCGGAATCAGTATTTTTTTTGCCGGACTGCCGGCAATGGCTTCGGCGATCCTGGGCGTCACTTCACCCATCATGGCATGCGCCAGGACAATGCTGAGCGGGCCGATGATCACATCCACCCTTTCGACTGTCCGGACAATGGCGTTTTCGCCGGTCGCTCCCCGGTTGGCCCTTGCCTTCAGCATCTGCGATGTTGCAATGGCATTGGTACCCAGAGCAATGACCTCGATGGTCTCTTCAAAAACCTCTTTCAGCTTTTTAATCACGGCACTGCCGATGCCTCCGCCCTGGCCGTCAATGACACAGATACGTTTCATTCCAACTCCCATGATTTTTCAGCGAGCCCGGGCCGGGCGCTTGGGTATTTTCATCATAGTTTGTCAGTTCTTATCTGATTCTGCCGCTCGCGCTTGGAAAGCCGCCTGGAAGGACCTTTTTTCCGGGTTGTCGGAATCCAGCCACCGTCTGAATCGTTTTCCGGATCCCCGGAACTCATCCGGGAGGCCATCAACAATTTTTGTTCAAACACCGGTGAGCTGAGCGTCGCGCACCCGAATGCGGCCGAATACCGGATGATGTCCTGATCCGAAGAAACCACAATGGCCTTTTCTTTTTCTTTGGTCGCCATTCTCTTGATAACCGCATCTGCCAACTCACCGCATCTTGAAAAAATGACGCTGACGCCCTGAATACGATCCCGGGACGGGCAATCGCAAGGTGCGCTGGAGCCGTCAAATACAACGGTGATCTGATGGTGCTTGACCCTTCGATACGCTGTCAGCATCTCCACTAGCGCATCCCTGCCCGCCTGAATGTTCCGGCTCTCCAGACCGCCAAGAAATCCGGACTGACGGATCAGGTTATACCCGTCAATAATGATATGGATAGACATTCGGCTGCTTCAGGTGCGTTTCAGAAGACCGATCAAGCGATCCAGATCGTCGTCGTTGTAAAATTCAATCTCCACCCGGCCCTTCCGGCCCTTGCGTTTGATCTTGACCCGTGTTCCGAAATCCTGCGACAGATCATTGGCCAGACTGCTCAGATAGACATCAAAAGATTTGAGAGGAGAATTCCGGTCTTCGGGTTTCTGATTCTTGAGGCGTTTAACCAGTGCTTCGGTTTCCCGGACAGACAGGCCTTTGGCGATAACGGCTTTCCAGGCGGCATGCTGCTGGGCCGGCGTATCCGCACCCAGTAAGGCGCGAGCATGCCCCATGGTCAAAGCCCCATCCATTATGCTGGTCTTGATCGGCTCCGGAAGCTGGCGAAGACGCAGCAAATTGGCAATGGCTGGGCGGCTTTTCCCCACCCGGACCGCAACCTCTTCTTGGGTCAGATGGAATTCTTTCATCAGCCGGTTGTAGGCTTCGGATTCTTCCAGGGCATTGAGATCTTCACGCTGGATATTTTCGATGATCGAAATCTCCAGAAGCTGACTGTCGGAAACGTTTTTGACGACAACCGGCACTTCGTTCATGCCTGCGATTCTGGCAGCCCGAAGGCGTCTTTCGCCGGCAATCAGCTCGTAACCGGTTTCCGCCTTTCGCACCATCAGGGGCTGAAGAATGCCCTGCTCCAGAATGGATCGGCTCAGTTCATCGAGTTCTTCCTGAGAAAAACGAATGCGGGGTTGGAACGGATTGGGGCGAATCAGACGGACATCGCAGGTAAAATACTCCCCGGATGAATCGCTCTGGGCAGGATCAATGTCCGGAATCAGGGCTTCAATACCCCTTCCCAGCGCCATTTTTTTTCGTTTTATAGGTCCGCTCTCATTTTGAGATGATTCGGTTGTCATGTATCAATGTTTAAGATAACGATTGGATATTCATGCTGACTCATCAATCAATTCCTTTGCCAGGTCCATATAGCCGACTGCCCCTGCAGAGGCAGGGTCATACAGCAGGATGGGTTTGCCGAAGCTAGGCGCCTCTCCGAGTCGGACATTACGCGGAATGATGGTTTTAAAGACCAGATTTTTAAAATATTTTCTGGCTTCATCGGCAACCTGCCCCGAAAGATTGGTACGTTTATCGAACATGGTCAGAAGAATCCCGCCAAGCTTGAGATGCGGATTCAAACCCCGTTTGATCCGTTTCATGGTCTGAAGGAGCTGACCCAGACCTTCCAGGGCATAAAACTCGCATTGAAGCGGAATCAGCAGGGAATTGGCGGCAGTCATGGCGTTCACTGTCAGCAGGCTGAGCGACGGCGGGCAGTCCAGAATAATGTAATCATAAGCGCTGGTCAATCCGGATAGAAATTCCTTCAGAATGTTTTCGCGGTTGGCGCTGGATAGCATTTCAATTTCAAAACCGATCAACTCCACCCGTGCGGGAATCACTTTTAAAAATGCAATTTCGCTGTCCTGAATGATATTTTCGGCCGATGCCGCGCCGATCATTCCATGATACAGGGTCCGGGTAAGGGACGCCTTGTCTATACCGACGCCGGTTGTGGCATTGCCCTGAGGATCGCAGTCCACCAGGAGTATTTTTTTATTTGATACGGCAAGGGCTGCAGACAGGTTGATTGCGGTGGTTGTTTTTCCAACCCCGCCTTTCTGATTCGCGATACATATCGTGATTGCCATGATGCAAACGGTATCACAAAAAATGGTATTTGAAAAGTACAACCGAATATGTCATGGTATGATAACATAATGGATGATGAAAGTTGCGCAGGTTCTCAATCTGGAGCATGGGCGATGATCGTTTCGAATAATTTTGGATGATTGTGAATAAATGAAAATCAAAATAACATTCCGGATATGGCTGCTGGTCGTGCTGATACTCTTTCCGGATATCGCAAGAGCCATTACCACCCAGGAAGAAGAAGAACTGTCGCAGAAATTCATGGTCGAGATCAACGCGAACTATGAAGTCATACATGATTCGGTAATTTCAAATTATATTAATCAGATAGGAGATAAAATCCTAGCGGTTGTACCACCTCAACCGTTTCAGTACCATTTTCATGTCGTTAAGGAAGAAGTCTACAATGCATTTGCAGGCCCAGGCGGTCAGATTTTTATCAACAGTGGCCTGTTTGAAGCCCTGGACAATGAAGATGAAATCGCCGGCATTATTGCTCATGAAATTTCTCACGTCGTCTGCCGGCACATCTCCCAACAAATTGAACAATCCAAAAAAGTGGGCCTGGGCACACTGGCCGGCGTTGCTGCCAGCATTTTAATGGGGGCGGCAGGCGCAGGCGCTGCAGCAACCGCCACAGCGGTGGGGTCCATGGCTGCCGCGCAGACGGTCATGCTGGCCCACAGCCGGGAAGATGAGATGCAGGCCGATCAAAGAGGCGTGGATTTTCTGACTCAGGCCGGCTACAACCCCAAAGGGCTTATGACGGCACTGACCAAAATCCGCAGCAGACAATGGTATGGGAAGGAACAAATCCCCACCTATATGATGACCCATCCGGCTGTCGAAGACCGGATCGGATATCTCTCCGCCTGGATCGAAACGAATGCTTCAAAAATCAACAAGCTTCCTCAGCATTCCAAAATCCCATTTGACTGGACGCATACGCGGCTGGTCGCCATGTTCGGACCTGAAAACAACGCCTTGAAGGAGTTCAAAGCCCAGGTCGCCCAAAAACCCGACAACGCCATGGCCAATTACGGCTATGGTCTGATTCTGGCCCGAACGGGGAATCGAAGCGCGGCAATGGATCAGTTCCGGGCGGCGCTGACCAGACGGGCATTTGACCCGATCATTCTCGTCGAACTGGGAAAAACGTATTTTCTGGATGGCCGATATACCGAAGCAATCCGTATTCTGCAGGGGGCTCTGGACATCTATCCCGATGAAACTGAGGGGCTTTTTTATACCGGACGATGTTACATAGAGTTGGGAAATTTTCAGGAAGCATGCCGTTTTCTGGAGTCCGTGCTGCGCAACACTCCGGATTATCCCGAAGCCATGTTCTATCTGGGCAGCGCCTACGGCTCTTTGGGCAGGACTTCGGATGCCTGCTACTATCTTGGCCGCTATTATTATACCCGCGGGGATTTTAAAAACGCGGCTGTTCAGTTGGAAAGGGCAATGGAATCGACCCCGGATCCCCAGAAAAAAGCGGACATCGAAATTTTGCTGAAAGATGCTAAAAAGCGGCATACTCTCAAGGAACGTGAATCCGAAGCGAGAAAGCGTTAGGTCCGGCATGAAGCCTTTTCTTTACATGATTCAATCCGAATCCGATATGCCCTATTCCGATCTGCCGGATGAACAAAATGACATTATTCTGCTGACCTGGAAGAAACCCTCTGATCGAAACGGCGCGATTTATTATCCGCAAAGCACCTGGAACGAAGGAAGAAACCGCCTTTTAAAAGAAGCTGCGTTCCGGAATGAAGACTATCTCTATTATATCTTTCTGGATGGAGACTGCATTGTCAAGGAAGATGCGGAACTGGCCCTGAAATTAAACGCCCCGCTTTGCGGAAATCCGTTTCGAACATTTGAAAAATATCTTCTGGAATGGGAACCGGCTGTCGGGTACACCCGTTATTCCTGGCAGTATGACGAACCGGGTTCCGAGGTCAATCTCGGCTATAATTTTGATGCGCTCTTTAATGCGTTCCACCGCGAAACCATCTCCTTTCTGCTTCCGTACTACACGGGATTCGATTGCGAGTCCTGGCTGTATTCCCAGCACATGATAAATCACTTGGCCGCGCTTGTGTATAATTCTCACAGAATCCAGTTCAATGTCATCACCACCCGCAATTCAACCCGGAAGTCCTATGCGCACCGGAAAAAATACTGGACGCTTCCAACAACCTTTCTGATGAATGCCGTTACATCGGATCTGAAACACCGGATGAAGATTCAGGATCCCAATTCCATCCATCCCCTGCCGGGAAAACCCGAAAAAAAAACAGATTCCTACAAGATCCCGGATACGTTCATGCAGAAGCACTTTGATCCAACCCATCCGTTTATCCGGTATCGCCGCCTGGAGCACCGGTCTGCCGGGAAACAGCCTGCCGGATATCAAACCGGCAGCGGTCAGCCCCGAACCGCTGTATGCATGTCCGGCCGTTGCACCGGCCTGGATCAAACCCATCAAACAATCAGGGAATACCTGTTGAATCAAATCGGGGACTATGATCTGTTCATGTTTGTCCCGATTGATTCAAGCAGTCATCTGGCGGCGCTTCTGAATCCGACCGTGATTCGGATTGAAGATGATCCGCCTCTGAACGAAGGGGCATTGATTAACGGTGTCAACTGCCGAATAAAATCCGGGGTTCGTTCCTATCTGCAGCAGCTTTACGGTCTGAAGCAATGCAACCAGCTTCGCATCGGGCATGAAAAAGAGAGCGGAATCCGCTACGACTGCATCATTCGCTGCCGTCCGGATCTGATGTTTGTAAAACCGCTTGATAATTTATCCCTTTTGGATTTAACTTATGTCCATGTTCCTGACTTTCACGCTTATGACGGAATCAACGACCGGTTTGCGATTGGCTGTACGGATCATATGAACATTTATATGAACAAGCTGGATGAATTTCATGATTATGTAACGGACTGGTTTAAATACCGCTGCGATGCGCTTGCCGTCAGCGCAGAAATGTTTACCAGCGGACAGCTTCGAAATCACGGTATTCCGGTCAGGACCTATCCGTTCCGGTTCAACCGGGCTAGAAGCAGCAGAATCAAAAATGACATTCCAGGGGAATAGACCCGTTGACCGTCGACCGGTTACGGTGAACTGTCAACAATAATAAAGGCTTTACCATGCAAAATCATTTCATATTCCATTCTGCCGGGCTTAAATCGGACAAGATAGACCGGCTTCTTGTCCTGCCCTTTATGAAATCCGTAGAAATTGCCATAAAAAGCATTCGGGTCCGCTTTTTTCGATCCCTGATTACCACCATCAGCCTGGTTCTGGCTGTGTCATTTGTGAGCTTTACCCGCGTGGGCTCCGATGTAGCCAACGGACTGCTGTCAACCGGCGAACCCGCACTGCGTCAGGCCCTGATCCGTTCCGGATACGATCTGCAGCCGGAGGATGTTTCCGTGGGGAACAGCCCCAAGCAGCAGTGGATCATTGTGCTCTCGCTCCTGGTCTGCGTGGTGGGAATTGTCAATGCCCAGCTTATGGCCGTTACCGAACGCTTCCGGGAAATCGGCACCATGAAGTGCCTGGGCGCCTTGGATCGCTTTATCCTGAGGCTCTTTCTTCTTGAGGCGGGCATTCAGGGACTGATCGGATCCGGCGTGGGAGCGGTTGTCGGCGGCGCCTTTGCTCTGTTTAATTTTTTTCTTCGATTTGGAACCGTATCCATCACCACGCTGTCCTGGACCCAGGCCGGGCTGTCTGTTGCCGGCGCCACGCTTATCGGATGTGTGTTGAGCCTTGTCGGCGTGATGTATCCGGCGATGGTTGCCGCCCGCATGCAACCCGTAGAGGCCATGCGGGTTGAACAGTAATGTTATCCACAGGAACTGTCATGACTGATTCTAGAAAAATTGTCCGGGTTACGCATGTAACCAAATCCTTTAAGCTGGGCAAATTGGATGTGCTGGCGCTCAAAGGGGTCGATCTTGAAATCACCGCCGGAAACTATATTTCCATCATGGGCCCATCCGGCTCCGGTAAAAGCACTCTTTTTAACATGATCGGCGGACTGGACAAACCCACAACCGGAAAAGTATTTATTGACGAAGTGGATATTGCCCAGCTGGATGCCTATGAACTGGCCTGGCTGAGATGCCGGAAAATCGGCTACATCTTTCAAACATTCAACATCATTCAGGTCATGACGGCCCTTGAAAATGTCACCCTTCCCATGACTTTTGCCGGCATGGCTGATGATGCGGCCGCGGAAAAAGGCATCAAACTTCTGGAGATGGTGGGTCTGGGGGACCGCTTTCAGCACAAGCCATTTGAACTTTCCGGAGGGCAACAGCAGCGAGTGGCTATTGCACGCGCCCTGGCCAATGACCCGGCCATTATTCTGGCTGATGAGCCTACAGGAAATCTGGATCTGAATACGGGAGAGGAAATCATTTACCTTCTGAAACAGCTCAGCCGTGAGCGGGGCGTCACCATCATCTCGGCAACCCATGATATCAAAATGCTGAATGTATCGGATCAAGTCGTCTGGATTCGGGATGGCCGGATCGACAAAATTGAAAACCGGGATGAGCTATCCATTTCGATCGGCCAGATCGGGACCAAACCCGGGCATGACACATTGAGCGAATGTTAACCGTATGAAACATTTTCCCAAAAAGACCGGTGTTTTTCCGATGCAATGGATTCCAAAAGAACCTCTCGGGAATTTTTGCGTCATGCGTTCACTCTCTGGCTTTCGGCTATTTGTACGCTATCTGACGCTCTTGATGGGAATTGCGCTGATATGGCTGACCAGTGCCGGAGCAGGTGATTTTCAAAGGGATATCCGGGCCTTGTCCGCATTCGGAGACCGAGGCACGGGAACTTCAGGCTGCCGGTCTGCGGCCGAATATATCCAGAATCAGTTTCGGGAAGCCGGCTTTTCCGAGGTTGGCGTGCATCGGTATTCACTTCCAATCCTTCAGCAAGGAAAAAGCCAAATGACGGTTCCCGATCGCATCAAGGCAATTTCCCTTCATCCGCTACTGGGAAATGCCATTTCTCCTCAGGCCATTGACCCCCAGGGGCTGAAAGGGCCTCTCATCTATGCCGGGAATGGCGCCTTGACCGAATTTAACGGCAAAGCCATTGAGGGCGCCGTTTTGCTGATGGAGCTGGATTCAGGAGAGAATTGGATTCAGGCGGCCTCGCTCGGCGCCAAGGCATTGATTTATGTGGACAGGGGCCTGTCTTCACGAGCGATGTTTGAGGACAAGTACGAGCTTTCACCCATTCAGTTTCCCCGTTTCTGGCTGTCTCTGGAGGATGCCCGCAACAATTTCGGGGAGTTTGAAACCGCTTCAAAGGGCTTGGTGTTCCCAAAAATTCAGTTGAATTCTGAAGTCGGCTGGAAAGAAGTTGTCGGAGAGAACATCTACTGCCTGATCCCCGGCCGGAATTCCAATCTTCAGGAAGAACTGATGATGATCGAGGCTTTTTACGACAGCACCACTTATGTACCGGGACTGTCTCCGGGCGCGGACGAGGCTGTCAGCATCGCCACCCTGCTTGAACTTGCCAGGAAGTTCAACGAAACACCGCCGGAGCGCTCTCTTCTGCTGGTAGCCACCAGCGGCCATGCTCAGAGTCTGGCCGGCCTCCGGGATCTGGTCTGGAGCCTCCGGGCTTCTCCCAAAGACCTTCGCAAGCAAAAGAAGCATCTTCGGGATCTGATCAAAGATACGCGCAAAGTTCTGAATGTACTGGATCCCGGATTGCGGCAAGGGGCTGCTGAGCCTCCCGATTCTGATATTACAGCTGCAAGCGCCGATGCTGAAAACTCACCGCTGGAAACACTGGTTAAAAAGGCCATCAGTGATGAAATCAAAACCCGGGTAGATGTCATCTCCAGGGAACTGATGCAACTCCGGCTTCAGGAGCCTGACTCAGACAATCAGGAAAAAATCCAAACGCTTGCCAAAGACAGGCGCCTGCTTCGACAACTGGGCTGGCAATCTTCTTTCAAGAATCTGTCGTCTGAAGAGCAAAGTGTCCTGAACCAGTTGAAACCTTCAGTCATTTTACACCAGAAAGCCATTCTTCGGGATGCTTCCGGTGAGGCCAAGCTCCTCGACAATGCCCTTGACTTCAGATCCCTGATAAAAAGCCGGGAACTGATGGTGGCCATTTCGCTGCATCTGTCCAGCCACGGTGATGGATTCGGAGCTTTCAGTCAGGGATGGCTTTATCCCTTAAAGCCCAGCGTAAACCGTTCCTCTGTCTATACCCTCCTGGATGGCGCCATGCATCAGGGAAGCGAGGAACTTCCCCTGTTCAGGGACACGTTAAGGCCCAGCAAGCTTAGAACCTGGCAGAGTTATTTTATGGACCGGCCCTTTTTAGGAGGTGAAGTCAGTGCACTTGCCGGTTACATCGGCGCCAGCCTGGCCACCGTCCATGACGCCCGAAGTCTCTGGGGAACGCCCGATGATGTCCCGAACGCAATCGATTGGTCTTACGCCGCGGAACAAAGCCGTCAGGTATGCACCCTGATCGGCCGTGTTGCATCCGCCCCCCAGCTTTACAATGACAACCTGCCGCAAACCGGGTTTTCCACCGTCACCGGCCGCGCCAGTTTTATCCGGCATGGAGAGTTGTTTGCCGATCAACCTGCTCCCGGAACTGTCATCCTCTCCTACCAGGGGACTGCCCGCTATTATTCAATGGTCGGTGAACTGGGAACGTTTCAGATCAAGGGGGTTGCCGACAAAAGACATGTTCTGGACAAAGTGATCATAGAAGGTTACCGGTTTGACCCTGAAACCGGTAACGTTATATGGGCCATTGACAAGGAGCAGACCGGAAAAGAAGCCTACCGGCTGAAGATGCAGCGCACCGCCATGCAGACCGATCTGATCATGTTTGCCTGTAAAGGCACCACCCTGTTCAATTTGATGGAGCCGCGCACCTTTAAGCACTTGACAAAGATAAACCTGATCGACGGCCGGCGCGAGGCCGCTCCCTTGAAGTACTGGTACAGCCGGATCGACACCCGTTCTTCGGTCCTGACATCCATATTTCTGGAACCCGAAACTCGCCTGAAACTGACTCTCTCGGATTCGGTGCTTCATAAGAAACTCATCCTGACCCACGCGGACCCCTCGCATTCCGAAGGCTTGGGATACCGGGTCGATGACTGGCCGATCCTGCACCGAACCGAATATCTGGCAGCCAGGGATATGTGGGCGCTTTTAAACCCAAGGATCGCCAATCTTGAAAAACACGGCATTTTCAATGAACAAATCCGAAGACTTCAGCAGGAAGGACAGTCCGCCCTGAAAACAGCCGAACAAACGCTGGCCGACAGAAAATATGACCAGTTCATCGAAGCCTCATCGGCTTCCTGGGCTCTTGCCAGCCGGGTCTATGACGATGTTGAGCAAACCCAGAAAGATGTGCTTTTCGGGGTTCTGTTTTACATTGCCTTGTTTGTTCCGTTTGCTTTCTGCATGGAGCGGCTTCTGTTTTCATTTTCCAACATCTACAAGCGGATCATTGCGTTCAGCATCATCCTGACTCTGGTGATCTTGATCATTTACCAGGTTCACCCGGCCTTTCAACTGGCGTACAGTCCGCTGGTCGTGATTCTGGCTTTTTTCATCATCGGTCTGTCTTTCATGGTGACGCTGATCGTTTTTCTGCGATTCGAAGACGAAATGAACCAGCTTCAGAATCGGGCAAGACCTGTGGCAACCGGGGACATCACCCGGTGGAAAGCCTTCACGGCCTCTTTTTTCCTGGGGGTCAGCAACCTTCGGCGTCGCAGGATTCGAACTGCCCTGACCTGCGCAACCCTGATCATCCTGACTTTTACCATCATGAGTTTCACCTCGGTTAAGAGTATGCGTCTTCATTCCAGAATTCAATATCAGGCCCATGCGCCTTATTCCGGTTTCCTGCTGAAAAACGTGAACTGGCAGGATATTCCCCAGGCAGCGCTCCCGGTTCTGACCTATGCTTTTGATGCTTCCGGCATCATTGCGCCCCGAGTCTGGCTGGAAGACGAAGACCGGACCCGATCCGAAGAAGTCCCCCTTCGATACGGGAGCCGCAGATTTGAAGCCCAGGGCATGATCGGCCTTTCCGCCGAAGAACCCGCTGTTACGGGACTCGATCAAGTCCTGGTTGGCGGCAGGTGGTTCAGGCCCGAAGAGCGCCGTGTGGTCCTGATTTCTGATCGCATGGCCCGCGAACTGGGGATTTCCTTCGATCAGCCTGAATCCGCAGTCGTTCAGATCTGGGGAATGCCGTTTCAGGTGACCGGCATCTTTTCCGGAAAACTGCTTCAGGACCGTCCCGATCTGGATGGCGAGCCCCTGACGCCGGCTATTTTTCCCCGCGAAGCCTCTCAGGAAATGACCGAGGTTGAGATGGAAGCCATGGAATCCGGGGATGATGTCCGGTCGTATCAAAGCAGGTACCAGCATATTTCAGGAGATCTGACACTGATTGTTCCCTTCCAGACCCTGCTGTCTTCCGGCGGCAGGCTGAAAGGCATTGCGGTCCGTCATACGGAGGCAACGGACACCCGGAAAGCCGCTCAGCACCTGGTCGACCGGTTCGGGCTGGCGCTTTTCAGCGGTGAACCGGATGGGGTCCTGCTGTATAACGCCAGCGACACCTTAAGCTACAGCGGTGTACCCAATATTCTGATTCCGATCATTATTTCCATTTGTATCGTGCTGAACACCATGATCGGCAGCGTCTATGAACGAAAGCGGGAAATTGCCATCTATACCTCAGTGGGACTGGCTCCGTCCCATGTCAGCTTTCTTTTTATCGCGGAAGCCATGGCATTTGCCGTTCTAAGCGTGGTCATGGGCTACCTTCTGGCCCAGACCAGCGCCAGTCTCTTTGCAGGAACTTCGCTGTGGTCGGGAATCACCGTCAACTACTCCTCGCTTTCCGGCGTGGCAGCCATGATACTGGTCATTCTGGTGGTGCTGATATCGGCCATTTACCCCTCACGGGTCGCTGCGGAAATCGCCATCCCTGACGTCAACCGGTCCTGGACCCTTCCCGCATCCAGAGGGAATCTGCTTGAAATTACGCTTCCCTTTCTGATGAAATACCGGGAGCACCGCAGCATCACCGGTTTTTTATACGACTACTTCAAAGGTCACCAGGACGTCTCGCACGGACTTTTTTCCACCGGAGAAATCACCTTCAGCCAGGTTTGTCCGATACCTCCGGTTACAGGAAATGCAGAAGTCTGTGAAGGAGAAAAATGCTGCAAGGACGCCTGTATTGAAATCAACGCTCATGTCTGGCTGGCGCCTTTTGATTTCGGCATCATGCAGCAGGTGATCCTTCGGTTTTGTCAGTCCAAAGAGGAGCCGGGTTTTCTGGAAGTAAACATTCTGCTGGAACGCCAGTCCGGAGAGTCGAACGCCTGGAGAAGAATCAACAAGGCCTTTTTGCATGCCATTCGCAGGCAGCTTCTGATGTGGCGATCACTGGACCCGGGCGCCCATGACCACTACGAGAAACTGCTGGCGGATGCATTGAATGAAATCAAAACATGAATTTATGGGTCAGATTATCGTTTCAACCGATGCCATTCTTCCTTGTTCCCGTCCCCTGCTTCCTGTCCCCTTCTTGACTTACTGACAAAAGAGGCTTATTTATGAACAGTTAAGCGATGCTTATACATGAAAAATAATCTCTTTTCATTCCCGGATAAAATAAGGACACTCTCATGAAACTAGCTGTCAGCGGCAAAGGCGGGGTGGGAAAAACCACATTTTCCGCTTTGCTGATTCGAACATTTGATGCACAGGGAAAGCATGTTCTGGCAATCGATGCGGATCCGGACGCGAATCTGGCCGGAGCGCTGGGAATTGCCAACGCAGATAAAATCATTCCGATCTCCGAAATGAAAGATCTGGCCTATGAACGCACCGAGGCACAGCCCGGCAGCATCGGCGGATTCTTCAAGCTCAATCCCCGTGTGGATGATCTGCCAGACGCTTTGTCAGCAAAGCTGGGCAACATCAAGATGATGCGCCTTGGCGGTATCAAAAAAGGCGGCTCCGGGTGTATCTGCCCGGAGAGCACGCTTTTAAGAGCTCTGATTACCCACATTGTTCTTGCCAGAGACGAGGTGGTGGTCATGGATATGGAAGCCGGCATCGAACATTTGGGAAGAGCCACGGCAAAGGCGGTGGACAAGCTTATCGTTGTGGTGGAACCTGGCAGAAGAAGCATCGACACCGCCGAAAACATTCAGCACCTGGCCGCCGATATCGGGCTCAAGCGCATCGCCGTGGTGGGTAATAAAATCCGCGGGGATGCGGATATCGCCTATCTCCGCAAAAATCTGCCCCAGTTTGATTTTCTGGGATTTCTGCCTTACGACAACACCCTGATCGAGGCGGATTTAAACGGAATATCCCCTTTTGACACCGATGCCATTGCCAAGACCCAGATGGATGCGATCATTCGGCAGCTGGTAACATGAAACCCAGAGGAAGCGTCAAGGCCAAAATTTATTCGGGCAGGCCCCGGACCCGGCCAAAGAATATTCGGGCATCGGCCCCTGCCATTCGGATGAAAGCCGGCGCCGACTCAAGCCTGAAGGCCGTGTTCAAAACCATCGGCGTGCCGGAAGACCGGCCGTTTTCTCCGGACCCGTTTCAATTGGAAGCACTTGAGGCCATCGAGAAAGCCGATTGCCTGGTAACCGCACCCACGGGTTCCGGCAAAACCTGGATCGCGGTTCAGGCTATTTCCAGAATTCGCGATAAAGGCGGGCGATCCTGGTATGCGACGCCATTAAAGGCGCTTTCAAACGCCAAATTTCACGAATTTTCCGAGATCTTCGGCCAGGACCAGGTCGGCATCCTGACAGGGGACCGGAAAGAACGACCGGACGCTTCGGTGATTGTCGGCACCACCGAGATTCTTCGCAATCAACTTTATGATGCCATGCACCATGGCCAAACCCTGGACACGGATTTCGTGGTCCTGGACGAAGCCCATTTTCTGGGGGATGAGGATCGCGGGGTGGTCTGGGAAGAAACCATGATCTATCTGCCGTCCCGAATACCCCTGCTGCTGCTTTCGGCAACCATCGGCAATGCCGGAAAAATCGCCGAATGGCTTACGGCCATTCGATCCAAAGACTGCAAGGTCATTGAAGAAACCAAAAGGCCGGTACCGCTCTTTCCCATTTTTCTTCACCCTTCCGGAACCCTGCTGCCGCTCCTTGCTTCCGATGTCAAGGGAAAAGGCCGCATTTCCAAAAAAGTTCGCGAATACCTGTTTGATGAAAAACCGCAGCGCCTGACATCCAATTACAGCCTTTTACCTCCGATGGGTGAAATTCTGGGAATTCTGGACAAGTTCAATCTGCTTCCGGCCATATTTTTCCTGAAATCCCGCGCCGATTGCGACCATGCTTTAAATCTGTGCAAAGATCACTGGGTGGATGATCCGTTCAGGATGCAAACCCTTCTCCAAAGAATCGACGATATTATTTCCCAGAATCCGCATCTGGCTAAGCACCGTCAGCTCTGGCATCTGGAGCACCTGGCAGTGGGCGCACATCACAGCGGACAGCTTCCGGCCTGGAAACAGGTCATCGAGACCCTGATGACCGAGGGGCTGCTTCAGGCCGTATTTGCCACATCCACAGTTGCCGCAGGCGTCAATTTTCCGGCCAGAACCGTCGTATTCCTGAACACCGACCGCTTTAACGGCCGGGAGTTCATGCCGCTCAGTCCCACGGAATTTCACCAGATGACCGGCAGAGCCGGACGCCGGGGAATGGATCACATCGGCTTTGCCATCGCCATACCGGGAAAATTCCTGGACACCCGGCTTTGCGCACAACTGGTGACCGCCACGCCCTCGGATGTCAAAAGCCAGATTCGAATCAATTTCTCAATGGTCCTGAACCTTCTTCTGTCCCACGCCCCGGACCAGATTGAAGATCTCCTGACGCGATCCTTTGCCACATTCTTACTGATGCGCACCGGCGGCAAAAGAACCGAAGCCAGGGCACTTTCGGGTACCCGGCACAAAGTACTGATTCACGAATTCAACCGGCACCTGAGCTTTCTTAAACTGACGGGATTTGTCACCCAGGAAGGCAACCTGACCCAGGACGGTCGATGGGCCTCCCAGCTCCGCGTGGACCAGCCGCTTTTGATCGCCGAAGGATTTCGAAAAGGCATTTTTCCCCAATCAGACCCGGCCCTGATGGCGGCCATTCTCTCTCTTTTTGTGTCGGACCGGGAAATGGATGACCGGGTGGACCGGCGCTCTGTCCCGCCGCCTCTCTTTGATGCCTTCATCGCCGTCAATACTGCCTTAAAGCCTCTGATGCGGGACCTGTATGACCATGATTTTGACGTCAGGCCCCTCTACCTGAGGCCTGCCATGACAGTTTATGCCTGGGCAGTCGGCATGCCATGGGAGGAAGTGGTTGAGCTTTCAGAAGGCGCGGAAGGCGATCTTGTCATGCTGATGCTTCGAACCGCCGATCATCTGCGGCATGTCATGAGCCTGGCAAAGACCTTTCCGGAAGCTGCCGAGACGGCATCAAAAGCCAACGAGCTGATCCTGAAAGCGCCCGTGTGGATGGAAATTGATGCATGAAGCATATGAAGTATCAGAAAGCATGTCAGAAGAAGTTATCGATGAATATTTTCGATCAATCACATAATTCTTGACAGCGTCGGCGAATTTCGGGTATGGGGATAAACATGAATCAGATGAACAAACATTTATGCGTTGATGCTTTTTTTTGGCGCTGGTGGCTTCAGAACCATATAAAGGGGTGTTCCCAGAGACTTTTGTAACCCATTGGCTGAATTATAACCATCAGAAGGACCCGGGCCCCCGAATGCCCACGGTCCTTTTTTAATTTTCAGGGGCTGTGGAAATTTCCGCAGCCCCTTTTTTTATTGTTTTTTATAACGAGTTTCCAGCACACACCAAACAACAGTTCGAACCAAAGGAGAAAGCAGATGTTAATCGTTATGAGTAAACAGGCCACCATAGAGCAGACTGAAGCCGTTGTGGCGGCAATCGAAAACCGCGGCTACGTAGCCCGGCCAATTCCCGGCGGCGAACGGGTCACCATCGGCATACTGCATAACCAGGGGCCTGTGGATGCATCCCCGTTCCTGGGCATGCCCAGCGTCTCGGACGCCATTCCCGTAACCAAACCCTATAAACTCGTCAGCCGGGAATGCAAGCCGGAGGATACCATCGTTCAAGTGGGCGATGTCGCCATCGGCAATGGAAATCTTGTCATCATGGCCGGTCCCTGCGCCATCGAAAGCGAATTGCAGGCGTTAACCATTGCCGGACACGTCAAAGCAGCCGGAGCTCATATTTTTCGGGGCGGGGCATTTAAACCTCGAACCTCCCCCTATTCTTTTCAGGGACTCGGTAAAGAAGGGCTGGAGATTCTGGCGAAAGTTCGTGAAACCACCGGCATGCCCGTGGTCACCGAAGCCATGGATGAAGATACATTCGGCCTGGTTGAATCCTATGCCGATATCATTCAGATCGGCACCCGGAACATGCAGAATTTCAGTCTGCTCAAACGGGCCGGACGGGCGTCAAAACCGGTTCTGTTGAAACGGGGAATGGCGGCAACCATCGAAGAATGGCTGATGGCCGCCGAATACATTCTGGAAGGCGGCAATACTCAGGTGATTTTATGCGAAAGAGGGGTTCGCACCTTTGCCGACCACAGCCGCAATACACTGGACCTGTCGTCCATCCCGGTTGTTCGAAAGCAGAGCCACCTGCCCATCATCGTGGATCCCAGTCATGCGGCCGGCCGGAGGGACCAGGTCATTCCCCTCAGCCGGGCTGCAGTGGCTGCCGAGGCTCACGGCCTGATGGTCGAAGTTCATCACGAACCCGAAAAAGCCATGAGCGACGGTGCCCAGTCGCTCTATCCCGATCAGTTCACCCTGCTGTGCAGACAGGTGAATGCAATTTATGATATTTTTCATTCCAAATGATAAACGTCTTGTTTTTATCTTGATTTTTTTCAGTCAACCATATAGAAATTTTTAGTGAAATGCTCATGAAAGAACTGGCATGATGGACAATTCTATAGAGAGGAGCTTTGTTTAAATGACTGAAACGGTTGATAAAATTAGAAACATTGCGCTTGTGGGCCACGGAAACTCCGGAAAAACTTCTTTAGCCGAAGTCATGCTGTACCAAACAGGCGTAACCAGTCGTCTTGGACGTGTCGAAGACGGCAATACAGCAATGGATTTCGAGCCTGAAGAACTCAAACGCAACATCAGTATCAGCAGCGGCTTCCATCAATTCAATTGGAAAAAACATTCCGTCACTCTGATTGACACGCCGGGAGATCAGAATTTTTTTACAGACACCAAATTTTGCATGCAGGCAGTTGATGGCGCAGTTGTTCTGGTTGATGCCGTCGACGGGGTAAAGGTTCAGACCGATCAGGCCTGGAGCTTTGCTCAAAGCTTGAAACTGCCATGTGTGATTCTGATCAACAAGCTGGACAGAGAACGGGCGGATTTTTCCAGAGCATTTCAGGATGCCGTAAGATCGTTTGAGCCCAAGCCCATCATATTGCATTTGCCCATAGGCACGGAATCGAATTTCAAGGGCATTGTCGATCTGGTTGCCATGAAAGCCTATACTTACGATGCCAATGGCAAGGCAACCGTCATTGACATTCCATCGGATATGCAATCACTTGTTGAGGAAGAACGCGAAAAACTGGTTGAAAATATCGCCGAAGCCGATGATACGCTTCTGGAGCGGTACCTTGAAGGGGATGCGATTTCTGACGACGAACTCAAAGAAGCCCTGAAGAAAGGAACGATAGCCCGCATATTCTCCCCTGTGTTGTGTGCTTCCGCCATCAAAGCCGTTGGCATTGATTTGCTGATGGATTTCATTGCCAACAGCATGCCTTCGCCATTAGACCGCATGCCCAAAGCCGGGATAGATCCGGTGGTGGGAAATGAAATCGAACGGGCGCCGGATCCGGATGCGCCGTTTTCAGCATTTGTTTTCAAGACCGTAGCAGATCCTTATGCCGGCAGGCTCTCGATATTCCGGGTGGTTTCCGGCAAACTGGGATCAGACGGCAGTTTTTATAATGTAAACAAGGATGTCAAGGAGCGTTTTAATCAACTCTTGACAATTTTCGGAAAAGAACAAAAACAAGCCAAAAGTGCCGGCCCTGGTTCTATCGTGGCTGTCGCCAAGCTCAAGGAAACCTTTACCGGAGACACCCTTTGCGACGAAGCCAATAAAATCAGATTCCCCTTCCCGGAACCCCTTCCCACACTGATTACGTTTGCAATCACCACCAAGGGCTCCGGAGATGAAGACAAAATCTTTATCTCGCTGACCAAAATGCTGGAAGAAGACTCCGCGCTGAAGCTGGAAAGAACCGCAGAGACCAAGGAAATTCTCTTGTCCGGAAGGGGGCAGGTCCATATTGAAGCCGCCATTGAAAAGCTCAAACGCAAATACAATGTGGAAGTTCACCTGAAAACCCCGAAGGTTCCCTATCGGGAAACCATCAAGAAAAAAGTCCGTGTTCAGGGCAGGCATAAAAAGCAATCCGGTGGTCACGGCCAGTTTGGAGATTGCTGGATTCAAATGGAGCCTCTGCCCAGGGGATCCGGATTTGAATTTGTGGATGCCATCGTCGGCGGCTCTGTTCCCAGATCCTACATTCCCGCGGTTGAAAAAGGGATTGTTGAAGCTTGCCAGAAAGGAGTTCTGGCGGGATATCCCTGTGTGGATTTCAGGGTAACTCTGGATGACGGATCTTACCACGCCGTGGATTCATCGGAAATGGCTTTCAAGATCGCAGGCTCCCTGGCTTTCAAGAAGGCCGTGGCGGAAGCCAAACCGGTTCTTCTGGAACCGATTCTCAGCGTTGAAATCACGACACCGGAAGAATTCATGGGCGACATCATGGGGGATTTGAACAGCCGCCGCGGCAGGGTGCTGGGCATGGATTCCGAGGGCAAATACCAGGTGATCAAGGCCAATGTGCCGATGTCCGAATTTTTGTCCTATGCGCCGGACTTAACCTCCATGACCGGCGGCAGAGGAGTCTATAGCATGGCGTTTTCTCATTACGATGAAGTGCCGGCCCTGATTTCCGAAAAACTGCTGGTTGAGCTCAACAAAGACAAGGAATAAGATAGAAGGCTGAAGCCAGGGTCTTTGATTTAGCGCACCATTTCCTTTTGAAAGCCCTTCAAAAGTCTGGGTACAGGTGGGAAGCTGGGAGATAACGCATTCATTCTTCCCATCTTCCCATCTTCTTAACGTTTGCCCTGCCCTGTCATTATTCAATCGCCCCCTGCCCCATGCATTTTTTGCAGGGTGCCAGACCACCGCAAAGCCACGTCATTTCTATATCTACAGATATATCAAAAAAAATAATGCGTGGATCAATGCGTAGATAAGTCAATAATGGTCAAAAAAGTGCACAAAAACCCCATTCAGGAAAACTGCATCGCCAGGGGGGGCAGTAGCTTAAAACTCTTTCTCCTTCATCGTACATATCCAAGCCTTGCTGCAACCTTTCTTTACGGCAAAATAATATTCTCCCGCCAAAACACTCAGGGCCGGGCACTCACTCGATAGCGGGATTGCTCGGCCCTGTAAATTTATTCAATATCAGATCATCACTCTGTCAAGACCAATCCGGAAGGGTCCAGATAATAAAGGGAACTTTCGACTAAAACAAAATTATAAGTTTCAGGTGACGTATCGCTGTAGATAAATAGCACAGGTTCGGAATACATAAACTTCAGGACGATAGCTTCCGTGCCACAAGCCACAGTTACTGTTCCATTTTCCCCCGGGCCGAACGGGCTCTCAGCGAAAGATACTGTACAATCGCCGGTTGTAAAAATATGCCCTATAATATCAGCCGCAATCGCCGGCGCGGACATCACCATCGACAGCGCCAGCATGACCAAGACTATCAGTATCGCAATTTTCTTCATAGCAAATATCCTTATGTTCTCGTTATAGTTTAACAGACATCAACCGCATTATTCTTGACACATACCCAAGTGTCTCTTCACTTTTCCAATTTGGAACACGCGTTGCGACCGCAACGATGCTTGCCCAGAGGTTCGGGGCTTCGGTGCACAGTTTTTGAGCCTTTAAAATATTACCGGCACCGGCGTTGTAGGACGCAAACATAAACGCCAGGCGGTCAATTTCCGGCCGAGGCCCGGACCACATCCGGAATAACTTGTGGTCATAAAATATCCCTGCTGCGATATTGTGCTCGGGATTATCGACTGATTCGATCCATGGGTTATCCTTCTGTACCTCCTGAAATGTTTTCGGCATGAGTTGCATAATGCCTTTTGCGCCGCACCATGACTCAGCCTTGGGATCGAGCCTTGACTCCGCAATCCCCTGCGCTTTAAACCACCGCCAATCGAAGTCAGGCCCGAAGTGTTTTTCGGTGTATTTTTTAAAAAAATCGTCATATTCAGGCGTAAACGCCGGAGAATCAACAGTCAATGGCATGGATATCCCCTGCAAATAAAGCGGGTGAAAGTTATTTGGTTGTCAATGAAGAGCCATCCCAACTGACAAACCCACAGCCAAACCAACGCATATAAACATCCCCATTACAACCATTCCAACAGCCGCGTTTTTCTCCTGAAGCTCATGCGCGATATCGATTGCGATGAGTCCAGAAATCATCCGGAACCCTGCGATCATAAAGAATATCGCCATGAATCCGGCATAGATGATCCGGATTATTTCAGCGAATACGATATTTTGGACAATCATAACTGCCCTTTCGTTATCTGGCCACGCCCTT